>Ga0070726_10000495_pt1 | contig 48118 bp, 44 predicted proteins | sample tdAd471_FD_67275 | JGI IMG/M metagenome (GOLD analysis project Ga0070726, IMG submission 67275) | Marine sediment microbial communities from the Atlantic coast under amendment with organic carbon and nitrate - tdAd47.1 | ecosystem: Environmental > Aquatic > Marine > Coastal > Sediment | place...
CCAGCCCGATTTTCATACCGAGCTCTTGTGCCCAACGACCTGGCGCCCTGCGGAACACCGCTTCATATGCGTAGAACGCCAGATGTCCGCCGTCGAGCAACGGAATTGGCAGCAAATTAATCAGCCCGAGATTAATCGAAAGGAATGCGGCAAAAATCACCAGTGTGGCGATTCCGGCATCCGCCGCGCTGCCGGACATTTGCGCGATTCGCACGGGACCGCCCAGTTCCTGCGCGCTGCGTTCACCACCGAACATCTGGCTGATCGCGGTGATGGTCACCGAAGTCAAACGGATCGTCTCACGAACACCCTGCCAAGCGGCCGCCGGTACGCTGTGCCGCTCGAATGCCCGCTCCAGCCCGCGAACCCCCAGAACACCAATGCGGGCCTCGTCACCGAGGCCGTCGGGGATCACGGTCACGCGGGGCGTCGCCACCAGATCGAGCCGGCTGCCATCGCGATCCACGACGATGTCGACGGGAATGCCCGGATGAAGCCGGATGAGTTGCTGCACCTCTTCAAAACGGGCAATGGAACGGCCGGCAACTTCGAGAAATTCATCGCCGGACTGCAGTCCCGCCACTTCCGCAGCGGATCCCGGAACCACTTCCGACACCTGTGCCGGGGTGAATGGCTGACCGGCGGTGGCAAAAAGAATCGTAAAGATACCGATCGCAAACAGGATATTCGCCAGCGGGCCCGCGGCGACGATCGCCGTCTTCTGGGACAATTTCTTGTGATGAAAGGCGACTGCACGCTCGGCGTCCGTCATTTCCGGGCCGTCGTCATCCGGTCCAAGATCACTCTGACCAAACATTTTGACGTATCCGCCGAACGGGATGAGGCTGAATTTCCAGCGCGTGCCCGCCTTGTCCGTGTAGCCGAACAATTCCCGACCGAAACCGACAGAGAACACCTCAACCCGTACACCAGCGCGGCGCGCGAACCAGTAGTGACCGAACTCGTGCACGAAGACGAGCGGCGTCAGAACGACCAGAAACCAGAATATAGTAACGACGATACCGCCCATGCGGATTCAATCCCTTTTCACACACCCGCCGGCAGGGTGGCAGGCAATGCTTGAGGTGGCGTTAAGAAGCAGATTTTACAAGGTTTTCCGCGACATGTCGGCTTTCACGGTCCAACGATCTGAAATCCTCAAGCGACGCAATTTCGTGACCATCGACCGTCTCAAGCACATGCGCGACAGTCTCGGCGATCTCAAGGAAACCGATTTGGCCCTCCAGAAAACGCGCCACTGCAACCTCGTTGGCCGCATTCAGGATTACGGTCGCACCGTGACCCGCCGACAACGCGTTCCGGGCGAGCGCGATCGCGGGAAAACGTTCGTGGTCCGGTTGCTCAAATTCAAGCGTGCCAATCGCCGCCAGGTCCAGCCGTGCCGCCGGGCTTTCCATACGCGCCGGCCAGGCCAGTGCATGGGCGATGGGCACCCGCATATCCGGCGTTCCCATCTGCGCCAGAACGGAGCCATCGACATAGGCGACCATCGAATGGACGACGGATTGTGGGTGCACCAGCACATCAATGTCATCCGCGCCGACGGGGAAAAGATAGGCGGCCTCGATCAACTCCAGGCCCTTGTTCATCATCGTTGCGGAATCCACCGAGATTTTATGGCCCATATCCCAGTTTGGGTGTGCGATCGCCTCAGCCGGCGTCGCGGCCGCCATACGTTCGCGCGACCATGTCCGGAACGGCCCGCCGGACGCCGTGAGGATCAACTTTTCAACGTCACCGGCATTCTCGGTCTCAAAGACCTGGAAAATCGCATTGTGCTCGGAATCGAGCGGCAGAATGCGGGTGCCGGAACGCTCGGTTGCGGCCAATACCAAATCACCGGCGCAAACCAGGCTCTCCTTGTTGGCGAGCGCCACAAGTGTTCCCTGGCCGACCGCCGTAAGCGTGGAATCGAGCCCGGCCGCGCCAACAATACCGGCCACAATGAGGTCGGCCGAGACGCCGCCGGCCGCACGCAGCGCTTCCGGACCGGCCGCAGCCTCGATCCCGCTTCCCGCCAGCCCCTCACACAACGCTGCGTAGGCATCCGGATCGGCTACAACCGCGAGCTCGGCGTCGAACTCACGCGCCAACGCCGCCAGTTCGGGCGCGCTCCGGTTCGCGGTCAGTGCCACGACGTCAAAGCGATCCCGGTTGCGCCGGATAAGGTCCGCAGTGCTTTTGCCAATCGAACCGGTGGCCCCGAGGATGGAGATTCGCCGCGCCGCATCGTTCGACGGGGTCTCGATTTCGGTCAACGCCATAGGATGAAATCCGTTCCGAACAGCAGGGCGATCAGCGCCAGGGCGGGTGCGGCGAAGAGTAGGCCGTCAACCCGGTCGAGTACACCGCCATGCCCCGGTATGAGGGTTCCCGAATCCTTCACGTCGAAATGTCGTTTGATCCAGGATTCAAAAAGGTCGCCACCCTGTGTCGCCAGCGACAAAAGCAACGCGACACCAAGGACGGGCTCCGGCGCCACACCTGCGAGACGCGCCATCAGCGCCGCAAGCGCCAGCGCAAATACAACGGCACCCACGGCACCCGACCAGGTTTTGTTGGGACTGACCGTCGGTGCCAGGCGTGGCCCGCCGATCATGCGTCCGGCGACATAACCGCCGATGTCGGACATCCAGACCATCGCAAAAAGAAAGACCACGAGATCGAGCCCGGTTCCGGGCTGGAGGCGCAAATACAGCAGGGCAACCACGGCCAGACTGAGATGGACATGCGCGACCAGGGCCCATATCCGTTCGTTCAGGGGGGCCGCAAACGTGCCGAGGGTCAGCGCCAGACCGACGACAAGCACGACCAGCCCTGCCGCCGGCCCCGCAACCTCTCCGGCAACGAGTACGAACAACGGCACCATGATCGACTGCATGCGCAACCCTGTGCGCTCGATGACCGCAATCGCGCGCCATTCCGCGCCGGCCGCCAGTACCACGACGGCGAGCATCGCCGCAAACCACGGCGATCCCAGCCACACGCAAAACAATGCCACGGGCACGAGCACCAATGCCGACAGGACCCGCAACACCAGATTGCTGGTGCCCCGCGTTGGCGCGGCCGGTGAGGCAGGATGGTCAGGTGTTGGGTTCAAAGGCGCTAGCCGGCCACAGCGCCGAAACGTCGTTCGCGCCGGTTATACTCATCTATGCATTCTTCCAGATGGGGGCGGTCGAAATCCGGCCACAGCGCATCGACGAAAACCAGCTCGGTATAGGCGCACTGCCAGAGCAGAAAATTACTGATCCGTTGCTCATTGCTCGTCCGGATCAGCAGATCGGGATCGGGCAAATCCCGGGTCCACAAATGCTGTGAGACCAGTTCTTCATCAATTGTTGCCGGGTCCAGCGCACCATCAGCAACCTGTTGCGCCAGCGCGCGGGTCGCTGCCGTAATGTCTTGCCGCCCGCCATAGCTGAGCGCCGCCGTCAGGTTTAGTCCCGTATTCCCGGCCGTCATCGCCTCTGCCCCCTCGATCAGGGTCACGATGTCATCGGAAAAGCGGGCGCGGTCTCCGATCACCCGAATGCGCATATCCCGCTGATGCAGGTCTGCCGTCTCACTCTGGAGATAGCGGCGCAACAACCCCATGAGATCGCCGACTTCATCGCTCGGGCGATTCCAGTTCTCCGAACTGAAGCCGAACAGGGTGAGATACTTCACACCGAGCTCTTCGGCCGCATCAAGGGTCCGTTTGACGGCTTCCGCCCCCTTCGCATGCCCGGCCGTTCGCGGCAGGCCGCGGGCTCGCGCCCATCGGCCGTTACCGTCCATGATGACCGCAATATGTGCCGGCACCCGGTCCTGTTCGTTTGCGGCGTCGGCCATCGGGTCAGACCTGCATGATCTCCTGCTCTTTGGATTCGAGCAGCGTATCGATGTTGGAGATATGACCGTCGGTCATCTGCTGGATGTCCTCGCCGCGCGCGCGGTGCTCATCCTGCGAAATTTCGCCGTCCTTCTCGAGTTTTTTGAGGGAATCCATGCCGTCGCGCCGGACATTGCGAACGGCGATCCGCGCCTGCTCCGCGTATTTGGCGGCAACCTTGGTCATTTCCTCACGCCGTTCCTCGCTCAACTCGGGGATCGGCACCCGGATCAGATTGCCCTCGGTCTGGGGGTTCAGGCCCAGCTCGGAATCCATGATGGCCTTTTCGACCGCCTTGATGTTGCCGTTGTCCCAGACCTGGACCGACAGCATCCGGGGTTCCGGCACACTGACCGAAGCCACCTGATTCATGGGCATGGCCGCGCCGTAGGCGTCGACCTGGACATTCTCCAGAAGAGACGTCGATGCACGCCCGGTTCGAAGGCCTGCAAATTCGCGCTTCAGGGCCTCTAACGCACCGTCCATGCGGCGCTTGAGGTCATTTTCATCAGCCGACACCTATTTCTCTCCCCTGACTATCGTGAAACGGCCCTCGCCATTGAGGACGCGATTCACCTCCCCGGCATTCTGGATCGAAAACACCAGAATCGGAATATTGTTCTCACGGCACAGCGTAATAGCCGCCGCGTCCATGACCTTGAGATCGCGCTGCAAGACGTCGAAATGGGTCAGGCTGTCGAACCGCTCGGCACCCGGATCCTTCTCCGGATCGGCGGCGTAGACCCCATCGACCTTTGTGCCCTTGAGCAGGCAGTCACAGTCCATTTCCGACGCGCGCAGCGCCGCCGCCGTGTCCGTCGTGAAATAAGGATTGCCCGTGCCGGCCGCGAAGATCACCACCCGGCCCCGTTCCATATGCCGTACGGCGCGACGGCGGATATAGGGCTCACACACCGTCGCCATGGGAATGGCCGAAAGAACCCGGGTGGGCACATCGCATTCTTCCAGCGCGCTTTGCAGCGCCAGGGCGTTCATCACGGTGGCCAGCATGCCCATATAGTCCGCGCTGGCCCGCTCCATACCCTGGGCGGCAACGGACACCCCGCGAAAGATATTGCCGCCACCGACAACGAGGCATAGCTCGATCCCGGTTTTCTGGACTTCCGCGATGTCGTTGGCGATACGGCTGACCATCTTGGGGTCGAGGCCGAATTCGCCGTCCCCCATAAGGACTTCACCCGAAACCTTCAGGAGAACCCGCTTGAAATCTGATGTGCCTGCCATCGGACTACCGTTCCGTTCGGCCGGTACGCGGTCTAATTGGCGAGCTTCGCCACTTCTTCCGCGAAGTCGTCTTCCCGGCGTTCAATACCCTCGCCCAACGTAAAGCGGACAAATCCGGCCAATGCGACCGGCGCACCGATCTCCTTTGCCGCCGCCTCGATGACCTTCGAAACCTTGGTTTCGCCGTCGATCACGAATGTCTGCTCGTTGAGCACAACTTCTTCGTAGAACTTGCGCAGGCGCCCTTCCACCATTTTTTCAATGATTTCCTCGGGTTTTCCTGATTCACGCGCCTGCTCAGCAAGCACCTCGCGCTCGCGGTCGAGCGCGCCGGCATCGACCGATGCGACATCGAGGAACTGGGGCTGTGCGGCCGCGACATGCATCGCCAGCTGACGGCCGAGCTCGTCGAGCTTGCCGGCATCGCCGGTGGATTCGAGCGCCACGAGTACACCGATCTTGCCGAGACCCGGTGCGACCTGATTGTGGACATAGCCAGCCACGACGCCCGCGCCGACCGAAAGCTTGGCCGAACGGCGAAATCCGATGTTCTCACCAATCGTGGCCACCAATTCGACCACGGTCTCGTCGACAGACGCGCCGCCGTCCAACGCGGCCGCCTTGAGGGCTGCCTCATCATCGCCGTGCGCCAGCGCCAACGTTGCGGTTTTGCTGACGAAATCCTGGAAAATCTCGTTGCGGGCGACGAAGTCCGTCTCCGAATTCACCTCAACGAGCGCACCGGTCGTGCCGTCGACAGCCACACCGACCAGCCCCTCCGCCGCCGCGCGGCCGGCCTTCTTGGCCGCAGCCGACAGGCCTTTCGTGCGCAACCAGTCGATCGCGGCTTCCATGTCGCCATCGTTCTCGTTCAGGGCGGTTTTACAATCCATCATGCCTGCGCCGGACTTCTCGCGCAGTTCCTTGACGGCGGCAGCCGTGATCTCAGCCATGCTGACTCTCCACTCGAATATAATTCTCTAACGTATTAATATTAAGACGAAATAAGCCTTACGATGCTGGCTCCGCCGGAGTCTCGACAGCCGCCTCGGGCGCCGCAGCAGGTGCCGCCGCAGGTTCTGCGACCGCCGCCGCAACAGCCGGCTCGACAGCAGCTTCCGCGGCAGGCGCTTCCGCAACCACCTCAACCGGGGGCGCCTCGGCCTCGCCGATATCGATACCGGCAGCGGCCATGTCCTGTTGCAGACCGTCGATCACCGCACCGGCAAACAAATCGCAATACAGCTGAATGGCACGCATCGCGTCGTCATTGCCGGGAATCGGCAGATCAATGTCAGACGGATCGGAGTTGGTGTCGCAGACGCCAACGACCGGAATACCAAGCTTCTTGGCTTCCTTGATCGCGATATCTTCCTTGTTGGTGTCGATCACCACGACCAGGTCCGGACGACCGCCCATTTCCTTGATGCCGCCGAGCGCCATCTCCAGCTTGTCGCGTTTGCGCGTCAGCTGCAGGGTTTCCTTCTTGGTCAGGCCAAGCGCGGATTCACCCGAAAGCTGCTCTTCCAGCTCGCGAAGGGTCTTGATGGACTGGGAAATCGTCGTCCAGTTGGTGAGCATACCGCCCAGCCAACGCTGGTTGACGTAATACTGGCCACACTTGCGTGCGGATTCAGCGACAATGTCGCTGGCCGCGCGCTTGGTGCCGACGAACAGCACGCGGCCGCCCTCGGATGCCACGCTGCGCGCCGCGTTGAGCGCCGCATAAAGCATCGGCACCGTCTGCTGCAGATCGAGAATGTGAATGCCGTTGCGGACGCCGAAAATGAACGGCTCCATCTTCGGATTCCAGCGTCGGGTATTGTGACCAAAGTGAACGCCAGCTTCCAGCAGCTGGCGCATCGTGAATGTTGGGACCGCCATGGTCTCTCCTTTACCGGTTGTGCCTCCGCAGACTGCCGCCCCGAGGGGCACCGGATCGACGAGCGGGGATGTCTGTCCGCCTGCCGCAGGTCTGCGTGTGGAATATGTCCCGCACCAGCGGGATCGCGGGGGTGATACCCCCATGCCAGCCTGAATACAAGCCTTATTGGCGCAATTGCGCCTAGGACTTCTTGTATTCGATCTCGAGGGCGATCAGCGGGCTCTCGCTGACCACCGTCACATTGTGTTCGAAGCCGTCGCCCACTTCGTAAAACGTCGCGGCACCCTTCTTCGAAGCCATCTTCGACGGCGCGTCGCCGCCACCGCGCTCGATCCGCACGTCGCTGTCGCCGAAATGATAGCCCACATAATCGAGATCATGGCTGTGCCAGCCCGAACTCTGGCCTTTTTCGATGTGGTGGAAGGTGATGCGGGTGGTCTCGTTGTCGATCAGCACTTCGTAATGACCGAGCTTGTCCTCCGGCACCTCTGCGCGGGTCTTTTCCTCAAGCTTTTCAGACATGCCGGCCCCTCCCGAAGCTCAATATTTGTATTCGATCTCCAGCACCCGGATGTCCACATCACCCACATTCGTGGCGTTATGTTCCACCGGCGCTTTGATCATCACGGCCTTCCCGGGAACATAATCGACATCGCGCTGGCTGCCGTCGGCATGATCCATGTGCAACCGACCCTCGGACTGCTGGATGGTCAGATAGTCGAAATCGTGCAGATGCCAGCCGGTTTGCTGGCCGGGTTTGATATGCCATTGGGTCACCCGGGTCTTCTCGTCGTCGACCAGCGTCTCATAATGCCCGATCTCGCGATCGGCGGCCTCGCTGGCGGTTTTTTCCATCAGTTTCGTGGACATGCTCTCTCTCCTGAAATCTCTGTATGAATTTACACCGCAAATATCGGGCCGCGTAAAGCACTGACCGTACGCTGAGGGGCTAGATCTCCTGCACGTCGACGACGCCGGGAATAGCGCGCATGGCCCGGTTCAGCTCCGGCGTGCACAGATAGCCGCCGTCGAGGCGCACGATGACGTCCTGCTCGCCGTCGGGAATAACAAGGCGGATCCTGCCGTTGGCGCGCTTGCCCTCACCCGGCCGCGCCTCGCGATCGATCAGCGTTTTCAACGACCCAATCGGCTTTTCACCCTCGAGCCATATCTTGATCGCCACCGGCGCGCTGGCCGCGGCGGCCGCCAACTCGCGCACGCTCTGGCCCGTAAGACGAAGCTGGCCTTCCTCGAACCGGGCGGCGGTTTGCACCAGCACCGGCTTTCCGCTATCGAGCAATTCACGCGACGCGGCGAGCACCTCCGCAAACATGGTGATCTCGAATGTTCCCGCCGCATCCGACAGCTGCACGAAGGCGTATCGGCTGCCGCGCTGAGATGTCCGCTGCTGGACGGCAATCACCGAACCCGCAAGTACCACATTCGCTGCACCACCCTGGCGCTCCACGGTCTGCTCAAGCTCGGAGCTGCCGACGACACCCAGGCGTTCGAGCAGACTGCCGTAATCGTCGAGCGGATGTGCCGACATGTAGAACCCGACGGCGTCGAGTTCGCGCTGCAAACGGTCGGCCTGGGGCCAGTCCGGACGATCTGCCGGCTGGGGAGCGGGCAACCCGCCCTCTTCGCCGACATCGCCCAGCAGGCTGAACTGGCCGCTTTCGCGTTCGCGCTGAATGGCCTGCGCATGCCCGAGAATCTGGTCGATCGCATCAAATGTCCGCGCCCGGTTGCCATCCAGGCTGTCGAACGCGCCCGCCTGGACCAGCTGCTCGAGCTGGCGGCGGTTCAGAATATGCGCGTTGAGCCGGCTTGCCACTTCATACGGGCTGTCGAAAGGGCCGTTGGCCTCGCGTTCCTGCACGAGTTCACGCATCGCGCCCTGGCCGACGCCCTTGATGGCGGACAGCGCATAGTGAATCCCGCCGATCGAGGCTTCTTCGTCATCCTCGGCGGTCTTTTCCATCGCGGTCGCGTTAATGGCCGCAACCGTGAAATCCACGCCCGAGCGGTTGACGTCGGGCGGCAGCAGATCGATGCGATGTTTCGCCAGTTCCTGCTTGTAGATCGCCAGCTTGTCCGTGTTGCCCATATCCAGCGTCATGGACGCAGCAAAGAACTCGACCGGATAGTTGGCCTTCAAATAGGCCGTCTGGTAGGCGATCAGGGCATAGGCCGCCGCATGCGCCTTGTTGAAGCCGTAACCGGCGAACTTGGCGATCGTCTCGAAGATACGGGTGGATGTCGCCTCATCCACCCCGCGCGCCGCGGCCCCCGCAACGAAGGTTTCCTGCTGGGCATCCATCTCGGACTGGATCTTCTTCCCCATGGCGCGGCGCAACAGGTCGGCGCCGCCCAGCGTGTAACCCGCCAGCTCCTGGGCCATCTGCATCACCTGCTCCTGATAGATCGGGATGCCGTAGGTTTCTTTCAGGCATTTCTCCAGATCGTCATGCAGGTAATCGACCGTCTCCTCGCCATGCTTTCGCGAGATATAGCTCGGGATGTTGTCCATCGGGCCCGGCCGGTAGAGCGCGACAACGGCGATGATGTCCTCAAACCGGTCCGGCCTCAGCTTGCGCAACACATCGCGCACGCCCGAGGATTCACACTGGAACACACCCGTCGTATCGCCGCGCGCCAGCATTTTGAATGTCCGCGCGTCATCCAGCGGCAAAGTCTCGAGTTCAATCTCGACATCCCGGTCAGCCAGCAACTCGACGGCCTTCTGCAGCACATCGAGGGTCTTCAGCCCCAGGAAGTCGAACTTCACGAGGCCCGCCGCCTCGACATATTTCATGCTGAACTGGGTCGAGAGCGTGGCGGAGCGCGGGTCGCGGAACAGCGGCACGATGTCCGAAAGCGCGCGGTCACCGATCACAACGCCGGCGGCATGGGTCGAGGAATTCCGGTACAGCCCTTCGAGCTTGAGCGCGAGGTCGAGCAGATGGGCCACCGCCTCGTCCTCGTCGCGCATCGCCTTGAGTGCGTCCTCGCTGTCGATGGCCTGCTGCAGGGTCATCGGGTTCGCCGGATTGTTCGGCACCATCTTGGCGATCCGGTCGACCTGCCCGTACGGCATTTCCAGGACCCGGCCCACATCGCGCACCACCGCGCGCGCCTGCAGCTTGCCGAAGGTGATGATCTGCGCCACCCGGTCATGACCGAACTTCTGCTGCACGTAATGGATGACCTCGTCCCGCCGCTCCTGGCAGAAATCGATGTCGAAGTCAGGCATCGACACGCGTTCCGGGTTCAGGAAACGCTCGAAGAACAGGCCAAATCGCAACGGATCGAGATCCGTAATCGTCAGCGCCCAGGCGACCGCCGACCCGGCGCCCGAACCACGGCCCGGCCCGACCGCCACACCGTTCGCCTTGGACCATTTGATGAAATCGGAAACGATCAGGAAGTAGCCCGGATATCCCATGTTAACAATGGTTTCGAGCTCAAACTTCAACCGGTCTCGGTAGGGTTTGGCCGCCTCTTCCCGGGCCGCAGCATCCATATCCTCGGTGAACACATGGGCGACGAGCCGCGCCTCGAGACCCGCCTCGGCCTCCGTCGTCAGCTCCTGCTCCTCGGTCCGCCCGTCCTCGGTCGGATAAGGCGGGAGCATCGGCGCGGTCTCGGTCGGCATGAATCCACAGCGCCGGGCCACCACGAGGGTATTCTCGATCGCCTCGGGCAGATCGGCGAACAAGGCCCGCATTTCCGACGCGGACTTGAAGCGGTGCTCCGGTGTCACGCGTCGACGCTCGGACTGGGACACATAGGCGCTCTGGGAGATGCACAGCAGCGCGTCATGGGCCTCATACATGCCCTCATCCGCGAAGAACGCCTCGTTCGTGGCAAGCAGCGGAATGTCGTATTCGTAGGCCAGATCGATGAAGGCAGGCTCCAGCCGGTCTTCAATTTCCAGGCCATGCCGCTGGAGTTCCATATACAGACGGTCGGGAAACAACGCTTTCAGCTGCAATATGGCATCTCTCGCAGTGTCCATCTGGCCTTCCGCGATCAGACGCCCGGGAAGACCGGCAACGCCGCCCGAGAGCGCAATCAGCCCGTCGGTCTCACCGTCCAGCTCAGCCAGTGTGACCACCGGATGCCGGTCATCGGCCATCTCGACATAGGAACGGCTGACAATGCGCAGCAAATTCCGGTAGCCAGCTTCCGACTGGGCCAGAAGCACGATCTGATCGTCGGCCGGCGGGCGCGAACCGCCGCGAAAGCCGTTTCGGGATTCATCCGGTTCGGAGGCGAGCGCGAATTGGCAGCCGACGATCGGCTGAATCCCGGCCTTCGCCGCGGCCATCGAGAACTCCAGCGCCCCGAACAGATTGCCGGTATCGGTGATTGCGACCGCCGGCATCTCGCGCTCACGGCACAAATCCACAAGTTGCGGAACGCGCAGCGCGCCTTCAGCGAGCGAATAGGCGGAATGGACGCGGAGATGGACGAAATCGGCGTGTGGCATAGCCGGATGACACTAGCGTGATTCGAAGCGCAGACGGCCCCTCCAATCATGTGCAATCCGGGGACAAGTCAGGCCGGCTCGACCCGCCCGTCACGCAGCCGGAGTGTGCGGTCCATCTTGGCCGCCAGCTCCAAATTGTGGGTCGCGATCAGTGCCGCCAGCCGGGCACCCCGGACCAGCTTCATCATCTGGTCAAACACGCCACCCGCGGTCTCCGGGTCGAGATTCCCGGTCGGCTCGTCGGCCAGCAGGATCGCCGGCGCGTTGGCCACGCTGCGGGCAATCGCAATTCGCTGCTGCTCGCCGCCACTGAGCTGCCCCGGCCGGTGGGTGGCCCGATCGCCGAGCCCCACCATCTCCAGCAGTTCGCCGGCGCGCAATCGCGCCTCGGCGCGGCTCGTGCCCGCGATCATCTGCGGCAGCATGATGTTCTCCAGGGCCGAGAATTCCGGCAGCAAATGATGGAATTGATAGACAAAACCTAACGTTCCGCGCCGCAAGCGGGTGCGATCGGCCTCCGCCAACCCCGAACAGGCTTCGTCGCCGACAATCACCTCGCCCGTATCCGGGCGTTCCAGCAGCCCCGCGATGTGCAAAAGCGTCGACTTGCCCGCGCCCGAAGGCCCCACCAGTGCTACGATCTCGCCGGGGACAAGCGACATCTGGACATCGCGCAGCACCTCGATGTCGCGCCCGCCCTGATGGAAGGTGCGGCCGACACCGCGCAGTTCTAGCGCCGCATCACTCATTGCGCAGCGCCTCCACGGGATCGAGCCGCGAGGCCCGCCAACTGGGATAGAGTGTCGCGAGAATCGACAGGCCAAGCGCCATGCAGACGACCATGACGACCTCGCCCGGATCGACCTCCGCGGGAAGCTGGCTCAGGAAATAGATTTCGGCGGCAAACAGCTCGGTTCCCGTCAGGGCTTCAAGCCAGCGACGGATCACCTCGATATTCTCGGAGAAAACCAGACCCAGAATGGCACCGGCAACCGTGCCCACCACCCCGATGCTGGTGCCGACGATGAAGAAAATGCGCATCACCATGCCCCGCGACGCGCCGACGGTGCGCAGGATCGCGATCGCCGAGCCCTTGTCCTTCACCAGCATGATCAGACTGGAGATGATGTTGAACGCCGCCACCAGGATGATCAGCGTCAAAATCAGGAACATGACGTTGCGCTCGACCTGGAGCGCATTGAAAAAGCTGCTGTTGGCCTGTTGCCAGTCGAACAAACGATGGTGGGGATCGATCACCCCGGCAATCGCCAGGCGTTGACGCTGAAACGCATCGGGATCCTCGACGAACACCTCGAGCTGATTGACCGTATCGCCGAGCCGGAAATACTGCTGCGCCGCCGCCAAGGGCATGAAAATGAAACTACTGTCGAATTCGAACATCCCCACTTCGAACGTGGCGACCACCCGATAGGCCTGCATGCGCGGGACGGTGCCAAACGCCGTCACGGTACCGCGCGGTGAGACGAGCGTGACCTTGTCGCCGACACGAACCCCCAATGTCCGCGCGAGACGCGAGCCCATCACCACGGAATCGCTGCCGCCGAATTGGCTGAGCGAGCCGAGACGAATATTGCCGGCGATCGACGGCCGCGCGGCCAGCGCTTCCGGCGTCAGGCCGCGCACCAGCGCGCCCGCCGCACGGCCGCCGTTGGTCGCGAGAATCTGGCCTTCGACCAGCGGGGTGACCGAAAGCACGCCATCGACCATGCGAACACGCGCGGCAAGCGGGTCGTAGTCCGACAGCGTTCCGGTCGAGCTGACGACCGCGATATGGCCGTTCAGGCCCAGAATGCGGTCGAGCAGTTCCCCGCGGAACCCGTTCATCACCGACAGCACGATGATCAGGGTCGCCACGCCCAGCGCGATGCCCATCAGCGAGAACCCGGCGATGACCGAGATGAACCCCTCGGCGCGGCGGGCCCGCATATACCGCAGGGCGATCATCCATTCGACGGGGGAAAACATCGCGCTTATCGCCTGTTGGGATGGGTGGAATGAACGCCGCGGGAGCGACGAGGCTGACGTTTGATTGCGGCCACTCTATGACGCTGCCCGTTCGGCGATCCAATCGCCCAGCGCATCGATCGCCATCTCGGACTTCTCCCCATCGGCACGCCGCTTGACCTCAATCTTGCCGTCCTTGAGGCCGCGTGGGCCGACCGTGAGCTGCCAGGGAATGCCGACCAGATCCATATCGGCAAACTTTCCGCCGGCGCGTTCATCGCGGTCGTCATAGAGCACCTCGACACCCGCCGACCCGAGTTCGGCATAAATCCGCTCACACATCGCATCACAATCCGCGTCGCCGACCTTGAGGTTGATTAGTCCCACCTTCCAGGGGGCGACGGCTTCCGGCCAGATGATGCCATTGTCGTCATGGGACGCCTCGATGATGGCGCCGACCAACCGCGACACGCCGATGCCGTAGCTGCCCATTTCGAGCGTGATCTGCTGCCCGTCCGGCCCCTGCACCTTGGCGCCCAGGGGCTCGGAATATTTGGTGCCGAAATAGAAGATGTGCCCGACTTCGATTCCGCGCGCGGTGATCAGCTGATCACCCGCGACTTTGCACTTGTCGGGATCGTGCATCTCGTCCGTCGCCGCATAATGGGCGGTCCACTTGTCCACCTGGGACTGCAGGTCGGCTTCGTAATCCAGATCGTCGCCCGGCGCGTCCAGTTCGAGGAGTGCCTTGTCGCAGAACACCGCACTCTCGCCGGTCTCGGCCAGAATAATGAACTCATGGCTCAAATCGCCGCCGATCGGCCCGGTGTCCGCCGCCATCGGCACCGCCTTGAGCCCCATGCGGGCATAGGTACGCAGATAGGCGAGAAACATCTTGTTATAGGAATGAACCGCACCGGCCTTATCGAGGTCGAAGGAGTAATTGTCCTTCATCAGGAACTCCCGGCCGCGCATCACCCCGAAGCGCGGGCGCACCTCGTCGCGGAACTTCCACTGGATGTTGTAGAGATTCTTCGGCAGATCGCGATAACTCGTCACCTCGTTGGCGACGATGTCGGTGATCACCTCTTCGGCCGTCGGGCCGTAGAGCAGCTCGCGATCATGGCGATCCGTGATCCGCAGCATTTCCTTGCCGTAATCCTCATATCGCCCGGACCCGCGCCACAATTCGGCCGACTGGATGGTCGGCATCAGCACCTCCTGGGCCCCCGCGCGATCCTGCTCTTCGCGCACGATCTGGGCGATCTTCTGCAACACCCGCAGGCCCATGGGCAGCCAAGTGTAAATGCCTGCCGCGGACTGGCGCACCATCCCCGCACGCAGCATCAAGCGATGCGAGACGATCTGCGCTTCGGCGGGAGTTTCCTTCAGGGTCGGCAAAAACAAACGGGTACGCCGCATTCACGTTCTCCAACAAGGACTTGGCACTGGCAGGTGCCAGGCGCGCGGGAGAGTATGAAAAACCCTGCGCGCCTGTCCATGTTCATTCGTCTGATTCATCGCCTTCACCAAGCACCCAAACATCCACCGTGCCCTCGCGTCCCCGCAGGCTCAATCCCTCATGGGGCGTGATACCGTGCCGCAATGTCGAAAGATCGTCGGGTTTGCTGTCCTGCACGGCCCGCATCAGTGCGTCACTGACGATCAGCCGACAGCCAACGGTCCGGGTGCTTTCTTCCAGCCGCGACGCCACATTGACCGTGTCACCTATGACGGCAAACTCAAGCCGGCGCTCACTGCCCACATCCCCCATGACGATGGGCCCGTAATGCGCACCAACAGCCAACCGCACCACCGGGAATCCCGCGGCCACGCGCCGACCGTTCCATTCATCCACCGTGGTCAGCATGGCGCGTGCGCAACGCAATGCGTTTGCCGCGTCTTCCGGGCTGGTGCGCGGGGTCCCGAATGTGGCCATCACCCCGTCACCGAGGAACTTGTCCAGGGTGCCGCCATGTTCGAACACGACGCCCTCCATACGGTGGTGGAAAGCCCGCAGCATCTCGATCAGTTCTTCCGGTGTGACCGTCTCGGCGAGACGGCTGAACCCGACAAGGTCGGCAAAAATAACCCCGGCATCCTGCGACTTCACGGTTTCCAAGGCGCCGTCATACCCGGCCAGTTCATCGACAATATTCGGCGGGAAGTAGCGTGCGAGGTTCGAGCGCTCACGTGCGGCCATGACCTGCCGGCGGATAAGCCGACGATTGCGCATGACCACTGTCGCCAGCACCGACGTCGACAGTATCATGACCAGTATTTCCGTCGTGCGCACATCAAGCGAGACGAAGTGCGGATCGAGGAAACGCTCGAGCCGCAACAGCGGCGTTTCGAAGGTCGGGATGGCGAACAGGGTCTCGGGAAAACCCGCGACCCAGAAAATACCGCCGACCCAGGCGATGATGCAGGCGAGGCCCGCGAACAGCATGGCGCGGGCGGAATAGCTGCCGAGCAGAAACAGCGAGATCAGCAGGTAGTAATAATTGAAACTGCCAAATCGGAAGGACACCTGAGGCGGCCAGAGTTCTGTCCCCGTCAGAAGCGGGTTTGGCGACAATAGTGCGAATGTGATGATCACCACATCAAACAGAAAGAACCCGAATGCGTGCATGTCGCTGCGAAAACCACGCCTCGACAGCAGGTGGTGCCCGTACCCACTGGCGACGAACAACGCGATGACCGGCACGTAAAACCAGCCGGCCTTGCCCAGCAGGATGATGAGCCAAACGCAGATCGCCAGGCTTGCGCCACCGCGAAGATGGGCAGCCAGCCGCAGCCCCTGGCGTTCATGTGCCTGGAATGCCTCACCAAGCCGCGCATCGAGACGCGCGGTGGCATCGGGGTCGAAACTCGGGTCCGTCATCGCACAACTCCGGGTTCACATGACCGGGGGTTTACGACATGCCTGAAGGGAAAGAAACCGGCGACCGCCGGTCCGCTAGTTCGTGCCGCCGACCTGCTGACAGCGTTTAGCGAGCGCCTGCTGGGCGTCGCCGCCGATCGGCTGGCCATTAAAGGTGACGCGTCCGTCGCGGGTGATCTGAACCTCACCTACCGTTGGTCGCGCCAGAAACGGCGTTTCGATACCCAGGTTGGTCGCCAGATCGATGGTCACAGGGATTGAAATTACGTCGGGAACGCGGATCTGGGGCTGGGGGTTCAAATCCGCAGGCGCCACCGCATTGCCGTTCACGTCGACCCCGGGCCGGTACGTCACGTCGGACGCGGCCACATGGGTGATCAGCTGACTGCAGTCGGATTCGGTGATCTGTACCGAGGTTTGCGCATGAGCGGGCGCAGAAACCGCGCAAATCACGGCAAAACCCACGAATAACGGTGTATTTCGCATGAGGCACATGTAGCGAACCATTCTTAACAAACCGGTAACGAATATCCGGGAATCGGGCTAACGTTTTGCCAGCAAGAGGGGAATTGCCAAATCTTACGTAAGGCACGTGCACAGTTTTTGTGCACTTTCCGCTCTCGCGTGGATACGTCATGGGGAACCACGGGAGACTTTCTTAAATGTTCGAAAACCTATTCAAGCTGTCGGAAAATGGAACGACAGTCCGCATCGAAGTGATGGCGGGCCTGACGACGTTCCTGACGATGGCCTACATCATTATCGTCAATCCGGACATCATGTCCGCGGCGGGCATGGACAAGGGAGCGTTGTTCGTCGCCACCTGTGTCGCAGCGGCCGTTGGCTGTCTGATCATGGGCCTTTGGGCGAATTACCCAATCGCGCTGGCACCAGGCCTTGGCCTCAACGCCTTCTTCGCCTTCGGCGTTGTGGGCGGCATGGGTGTGCCCTGGCAGACCGCGCTCGGCGTGATCTTCCTATCGGGTGTGTTCTTCCTGATTATCACGATCCTGCCCATTCGAGCGGCGATCATAAACTCGATACCAAAATCGCTGAAAATGTCGATTTCGGCAGGTATTGGCCTGTTCATCGGCGTCATCGCCATGGAGATTTCGGGTATCACGGTGGATCACCCGGTCACGCTCGTCACCCTGGGTGAGGTCGCCTCGCCGCAGGTTGTCCTCGTGGCCCTCGGCTTCGTGGGCATCATCGTCCTGGATCGGCTCGCCGTTCCGGGTGCCATCGTGCTCGGGATTATCGGCACGACCATCCTGGCCCATATCTTCGGCCTGGGCGGATCGACGGCGCTGGACTTCTCCATCCCGTCGCTGGCCCCGACCTTCCTGCAGCTGGATATCGCCGGCGCATTCCAGGTCGGTATGATTTCGGTGATCATCGCCTTCCTGTTCGTCGACATGTTCGACACGGCGGGAACGTTGATCGGCGTGTCACATCGTGCGGGTTTGCTCGATGAGGACGGAAAACTCCCACGCATGGGCAAGGCTCTGTCCGCCGATAGTATCGCCACCATCACCGGCTCGCTCGTCGGCAGTTCGACCGTCACCTCGTATATCGAGAGTGCGTCGGGTGTTCGCGAAGGCGGACGGACGGGTCTGACCGCCGTCACGGTCGGTATCCTGTTCATCCTGGCGCTGCTTCTGGCACCGATCATTGGTTTGGTGCCGCGCTTTGCGACGGCCCCCGCGCTGCTCTTCGTGGCCGTGCTGATGGTCCGTGGTCTAACGGAGATCGATTGGGAAGATGTCACGGAATATGCCCCGGCGGTTCTCGCCGCGGTGGTGATGCCGTTCACCTTCTCGATTGCCCACGGTATCGCGTTCGGCTTCATCGTCTACGCTGCCGGCAAAATCCTGACGGGCCGGATGAGCGAAGCCAGCCCGATCCTCTACATCATGGCGGTGCTGTTCGTGCTGCTCTACGGCTTCGGGCTGATCGGCTGACGCCAACCGAAATCGTTGGGAAGCGGGCCGGGTTTTCCCGGCCCGTTTTCATTTGGGCAGCCGTTTGATCGGGACAACCCGTTGCTCAGGACATCCAGGCCGGACCGGCTTTCGCGATCCGGACGAACACCGGGCAGGTCTCGCGGTGTGCTCCCGGCAGGTACCCGGTGCTCATCAGGAATTCGCCCGTGATCTCGCCCCCGGTGAACTTGAAGGTCCGCTTGAATAGCTTGACCCATTCGTCCTTGGTCAGCGGGTGATGGGCCGCCAGCCACCCGGCGAAACCGCCATGGCTGTCGCGCATGGCGAGAATGCTGTTCGCGTTGTGGATGGCGGCGTCGACCTTCAGACGATTGCGGATGATGCCGGCATCGGACAGCAAGCGCGCGCGGTCCTTCTCGCCGTAACCGGCAACCGTCTCGACGTCGAATCCCTCGAACGCAGCGACGAAACCGTCACGTTTGCGCAAGATCGTCAGCCAACTCAGGCCGGCCTGATTGATCTCCAGAACGAGACGTTCGAATAGGGCGGATTCATCCTCCGTTGGAAAGCCGTATTCGGTATCATGATAAGGTCCGTGCCACTCGTGGCCCGGCGCGATATCGCAGTATCCTGACACGCTGAATTTCCTTTCCCCGTTTCGTCCGACAGAGAGAATACAGATTTCCACGCCATCGCAACCTGTTGTGCAGCCGGGCCTCGCGGGCATTTTCTGGGCGTTCCTCGTCCTCGGCGCGACCGCATTCGGCGGGCCCGTCGCCCATTTCGGCTATTTCCGAACGGAGTTCGTCGACCGCCGCCGCTGGATCGACGAACGTGGGTTCGCGGATCTGGTATCCCTATGCCAGTTCCTGCCCGGCCCCGCCTCAAGCCAGACCGGCATCGCCATCGGCATGATCCAGCGCGGCTGGCTGGGCGGGATTGCGGCCTGGCTGGGGTTCACCACACCCGCCGCGATCATCATGATCGGCCTGGGGTTCGGCCTGTCCTTCGCCGAGACCGCCGCGGGCCAGGGCATCGTCCACGGGCTCAAGCTCGCCGCCGTGGCGGTGGTCGCCAACGCGCTGTGGGGCATGGCGCGCAACGCCTGCGGCGACGCCGTCCGCGCGAGCTTCGCGGCGATTGCCTGCGTCATCATCCTGTTCGCGGGCGCGGCCTGGTTTCAGATTCTGGTGATCGCACTGGCCGCCATCGCCGGGAGCCTCGTCCTGCGCGATACCCCGCTGGACACGTCCGACGGCGCATCGCGCTCCGGCAACCGGGCCGTCGGCCTGGTGTTGCTGGCGGTCTTCCTGCTTCTCCTGCTCGGGCTGCCGATCCTCGCCGATGCCATGAAATCAGGAAATCTCGACGCCTTCTCCGGCTTCTACAGGGTTGGCGCGCTGGTGTTCGGCGGCGGGCATGTCGTGCTGCCCCTGCTGGAGGCCGAAGTGGTGCCGACCGGCTGGACGTCCACGGACGCCTTCCTCGCCGGTTATGGCGCCGCCCAGGCCATCCCGGGGCCGATGTTCGCGCTCACCGGGTATCTCGGCAACGTCATCGATCCGGGGAACGGCTATGTCGGCGGCTGGGCCGGTGGCCTGCTGGCGATCGTGGCGGTGTTCCTGCCATCCTTCCTGCTGCTGGGCGCCACCTTGCCCTACTGGGACGCCCTGCGGTCGCGCGACCGGATCCGCGCGGCCCTCAGCGGCGTGAACGCCGCCGTCGTCGGCCTTTTGCTGGCCGTCCTGTTCACGCCGGTGTGGACGTCGAGCGTGCGCGACGCGTCGGACTTCGCGACCGTGGTGGTCGCCGCGGTGCTGCTGGCGGTGTGGAAGCTGCCGCCCTGGCTGGTGGTGATGCTGGCGGCGGTGGCGGGCTTTTTCGGCGTCTAGAGCCGGTAACGGTCGGCGAGGTCGCGCAACGAGATGCCGCCGGTCTCGACCACCCCATAGAAAACCCCGAACAAAACGATCGTGATCCCCGTGGTGATCAACAGCTTGCGCGCCAGCATCGGCCGCGCGGGCGCACCCTGGTCATGCCCCTCTTCCGGATTCTCGGTGCGCCGCACCCCCCAGGGCAGGACCGTGAACAGGGTCAGCCACCAGATCATGATGAAAACGACGACGGCGGTAACGGGGTTCATCTCGGTTCAGACCTGCTCGAGTTCCACCAGGGTGCCGCAGAAATCCTTCGGATGCAGGAACAGCACCGGCTTGTCGTGGGCGCCGGGTTTCGGCTCGCCATCGCCGAGCACCCGCGCGCCCTCGGCCACCAGACGATCACGCGCGGCATAGATGTCGTCGACCTCGTAGCAGATATGATGCATGCCGCCGGACGGGTTCTTCTCCAGGAACGGCGCGACCGGAGAATCCTCACCCAACGGGTGCAGCAATTCGATCTTGGTATTGGGCAGGTTCACGAAGACGGTCGTCACCCCGTGCAGCGGAAGCTCGACCTGTTCGGACACAGTGCCGCCCAGCGTATCCCGGTAAATTGCGGTCGCTGCCGCCAGGTCCGGCACGACAATCGCCACATGGTTCAAACGTCCGATCACTGCCCGCTCCTTCGCGTCATTCAATCCGCCCGATCAATCGTCCAAGCGGACCAAGTGTACCTCGGTCGACGGGTTCTTGCCCCGTCGCGCACGAAAACTTTTACGCACGGCGCGGCGCAGATGTTCGCTCAGCGCATCGTCGTCACGACGCATATTCGCCTTGGCCGAAGATAGCGCATCCAGGACGTCGTCAATCACGTCGTCCATCAGATCGAAATCCTCATCGGAGTCGCCCGCCACACCCTGGGCCGAAAGCTGAGGCTCGGTCACCACACGGCCCTTGCGGTCCAGCACGATGGTCAGGGTCGCCGCCCCGTTCCACAGCATGTGGTTGCGTTCGCGCAGATTGGAATCGTCGAGGCGGATCAGGTCCCGCCCGTCGACCGCCAGCCGCCCGGCCTGCACCTGGCCGCAGATTTCCGCCCCGTCCGCGTTCAGGCGCAACACGTCGCCATTCTCGATGACCGGCACATGGGGCACCTGGCATTCCCGGGCGAGTTCGGCATGGGCGCGCAGATGATGCGCCTCGCCATGCACCGGCACTGCGATCGTTGGTCGGATCCACTGATACATTTGGCGAAGTTCGCCGCGCGCGGGATGGCCCGAAACATGGACGAAATGGTCCTTCTCCGTGATCACCCGCACACCCATCGCGGTCAGCTGGTTTTGCAGACGGCCGATGGGCACCTCATTTCCCGGAATGATGCGCGACGAAAAGATCAGGGTATCGCCGCTGTCGAGGGTGATATTGGGATGGTCGTCGCGAGCGATGCGCGACAGGGCCGCGCGGGGCTCGCCCTGGCTGCCGGTGCAAATCAGCGCCACCTTGTCGCGCGGCAACAGCATCGCCTCGTCCTCGCGCACGAATGGCGGCAAATCCGTCAAATAACCCGTGGCCCGCGCCGCTTCGGTCATCCGCCAAAGCGAGCGCCCGACCAGCGCAACCGCGCGTCCGTGAGCGTGTGCCACTTCGGCGACGGTCTGCACCCGCGCGATGTTGCTGGCAAAACAGGCAAACCCGACCCGCTCGGTGAAGGCCCCCACCAGATCCATCAGGCTGTCGCGCACCTCGGCCTCGGAACCGGCCTCGCCCTCGACGGTAGCGTTGGTCGAATCCCCGATCATGGCGAGTACGCCGGCGTCTCCGACGGCGCGCAAGGCGGCTTCGTCTGTCGTGTCGCCGACCAGCGGGTCCGGATCGAGCTTCCAGTCCCCGGTGTGGAAAACGGTGCCGGCGCCGGTCTTGATGATGACTCCGTTCGGCTCGGGAATCGAATGGGTCAGGGTCACGAGCGTCAGATCGAACGGTCCGATCGACACGTCGCCGCCCAGGGGGATTTCGTGGAGCGGCACCTTGCCCGCGAGACCAGCCTCTTCCAGCTTGCGCCGCAGGACCGCCAGTGTGAACGGTGTGGCGTAGACCGGGCAGCGCAGCCGCGACCACAGATGCGCCACGGCACCGACATGGTCTTCGTGGGCATGGGTGATCAACATCCCCGCCAGCTTGTCGCGGCGGTCTTCAATGAAGGTCGGGTCGGCCGTCATCACGTCGACGCCGGGATAGGACGGGTCGCCGAAGGTGACGCCGCAATCGACGATCATCCACGCGCCGTCATGACCGTAGACGTTGAAATTCATACCGATCTCACCCGTGCCGCCAAGCGGCACGAAGAGGACTTCGTCGGAACTGGGTATCATGGATATCCTTTGGGGAACCGGTTTCAGGCGATTCCGTTGCGGCGCGCGATCTCGCGCAGGCCGGTCAGGGTCAAATCAGGCTCGGTCGCATCGATCACATCGGTGACGTCGGCAAACAAGGGCGCGAGCCCGCCGGTTGCGACCACGGTCACCGGCTTTCCGTATTCTTTCGCAATACGCGGAATCATGCCCTCGATCATCGAGACATAACCCCAAAAAATTCCCGACTGCATGGCCGGCACCGTCGCCCCGCCGATCACCTTCTCGGGCTTCTCGATGTTGACCCGCGGCAGGAGCGCGCCGGCCATGTACAAGGCTTCGACCGACAGGTTGATGCCCGGCGCGATCACGCCGCCACGAAAATTTCCTTCATCATCGACCACGTCGAACGTCGTGCCCGTACCAAAATCTATCACGATGAGGTCGCCCGGATACTTCAAATGGGCACCAACCGCCGCCACCAGGCGGTCGGCGCCGACTTGTTCCGGACGATCGATCAGGGCTTCAATTCCAAGCACGACATCGGGATCGCGTATGACCAGCGGCGTCACCCCGAAATGTGACTCAAGCAATATATCGAGGTTCCGGCGCGTGCCGGGCACAACGGTGGTGACGATCGCGTGTTCGATGTCGCCGACCTTGAGGCCGCGCAGGGACATGAGCTGAGTAAGCCAGACCGCATACTCATCCGACGTGCGCTGCGCATTGGTGGCGATGCGCCATTTTCCACGCTCATCGTCGCCGTCATACACGGCGAAAACGGTGTTGGTATTGCCGCAATCGACCGCAAGCAGCATCAGTTGGCTCCTGCGCCATCATCTCGGGAAACCGTGCTTACCGGGAAAACGTCACCCACCGCAATATGTTCGGTGCCTGCCGGCGTCGTCAGCATCAGGTTTCCGCCGTCGTCGATGCCGGAAAATGTGCCCGCTTTCTCGCCATCGGGCAGTTTGACCGTCAGTTCCGTATCCAGCGCCAACGCCAACCCGGCCCAGATCACCCGGATCGGCCCGAAGCCATCGCGTTCCCAGATGTCGAGCAATTCGACGAGATTCGGCACGAACGCCTCAAGCAACGCCGCGACCGTGATGTCATGGCCAGCCGCACGCAAACAGGTGGCACCCGGGACATCAGGCTGGCTTTCGACATTAACCCCAATCCCAGCGACCACCCAGTCCAGGCCACCTTCGGCGCGCGCTGCGCTTTCCAGCAGGATTCCCGAGATTTTCGCGCCGCCGAGCAACAGATCATTGGGCCATTTGAGTTCAACATCGGCGCCCGCAACTTCACGGATCGCCCGGGCCATCGCCGCACCTACGGCGAAGCCGATCTGTGGCGCGTCGGCGATGGCGCAGTCCGGACGGAGCAGGACGGAGATGTAGAGGTTGCCGCGCGGTGAGTTCCAGCTTCGGCCATGCCGGCCCCGCCCGGCGGTCTGTTCGTGCGCCCACACGATTGTCAGGCCCGGTGCGCCATTGGCGGCCAATGCCTTGGCTTCTTCACTGGTGCTGCCGACGCTGTCTCGGACAATCAGTTGGCAACCCGGCGGTACGTCCGGGTGACCGGTCATGCCCCGAACAGGACTGCCGCTGCCGCCTCGGCCCCGTTCAGAACCGGCGCCAGGCCGATGAAGAAGAAGATGGTGATGAGGCCTGTGATGGTCACGATCACGGTTATCTCTCGGCCCGGCGCGCGATCGAACGCTTCAGCGGGCTCATCGAAATACATCAGCTTGACGATCCGCAGGTAGTAATAGGCCCCCACGACGCTGGCCAACAGGCCGACAACCGTCAGCACATAAAGCCCGGCCTCGATCGCCGCCAGGAAGACATAAAATTTGGCGAAGAAACCCGCCAGCGGCGGAATGCCGGCCATCGAGAACATGAACACGGCAAGCGCGGCGGCCAGGTAAGGATTGGTCTTGCTGAGACCCGCGAGCTGATCGATTTCCTCGACCATCCGGCCCTGCCGGCGCATCGCGAGGATGCAGGCGAACGTCCCGATATTCATGAACAGGTAAATGGTCAGGTAGAGCAGAATGCCCTGAATACCTGTCTCATTGCCCGCCGCCAGGCCGACGAGCACGAAACCCATATGGCCGATTGAGCTGTAGGCCATCAGGCGCTTGATATTGGTCTGCACGATCGCCGCGAAGGAACCGAGGATCATCGAGGCGAGCGAGATGAACCAGATAACCTGCTGCCATTCCGCGATCAGATCCCCGAACGGCTCAATCATGACCCGTACGAACAGAGCCATGGCCGCAATCTTCGGGGCAACCGCGAAGAAGGCCGTAACGGGTGTCGGCGCACCCTCATAGACGTCGGGCGTCCACATATGGAATGGCACGGCCGAGACCTTGAAGGCGAGCCCCGCGGCGATGAAGACCAGGCCCACGATCACGCCCACAGGCGCGTCACTGTCGGCGGCAAACGTCGCCGCCAGCCCGTCGAAACCCGTGGTGCCGGCGAAGCCGTAAATCAGGGACATGCCGTAGAGCAGAATTCCCGAGCTCAGCGCGCCAAGGACGAAATACTTCAGACCCGCTTCCGACGAGCGCAGATTGTCCCGCCGGATGGCGGCCACGACATACAGCGAAAGGCTTTGCAGCTCGAGGCCCACATAAAGCGACAGCAGATCGTTGGCCGACACCATCATCATCATGCCGAGCACGGCAAAGACGATGAGGATCGGGTACTCGAACTGATGGATGTCTTCGCGCATGTTGTAGGGCTGCGCCAGAATCAGCGCGAGCGCGGCGCCAGCAATCAGCAGCACCTTGGCAAACACGGCGAACGCATCGACCATGAACTGGCCGTTGAAGGCCGTGATCTTGCCGGCCGGCCCGGCGAGAACCAGGAGGGCGGCAACCACCAGCACCAGGACGCCGGCCCAGGTGACGAAGCGGGTCGAGCCCTCTCCCCGGAAGGCGCCATACATCAGCATCACCATGGCGGCGATCGCCATGAACAACTCCGGCCAAACGGCGGAAATATCGACGGCTATGTTCATGTTCTGCGCCCTTCCGCCTACCGGCCCGCAAGGTTGAGCGGGTCAACCGAGGACAGGGCAGACTGATAATTCGCCAGCAGGTTGGAGACACTCGCGTCGAACACGCTGAGGAACGGGTCGGGCCAGATGCCCATCCAGAGAACCAGCGCGACCAGCGGCGCGAAGATGGCGATCTCGCGCGGCTCCAGATCCAGGATCTTCTTGAGATATTCTTTCTCAAGTTTGCCGAAGATCACCCGGCGGTAGAGGTAAAGCATGTAGGCCGCCCCGAGGATCACGCCGGTCGCGGCGAAGAAAGCCACCCAGGTATTGTCCTGAAACACGCCCAGCAGGATCAGGAATTCGCCGACGAATCCACTGGTGCCCGGCAGACCGACGGAGCCCAGCATGAACACCATGAAGACAAACGCGAATTTCGGCATTCGCTCGACCAGCCCGCCATAATGAGCGATTTCGCGGCTGTGTTCGCGGTCGTAGACCACTCCGACGCACAAGAACAGCGCGGCCGACAAAATGCCGTGGCTGAGCATCTGGAAGATCGCACCGTCGATCCCCTGTTGGGTCGCGGTGAAGATACCGATGGTCACGAAACCCATATGCGCCACCGACGAGTAGGCAATCAGCTTCTTCATGTCTTCCTGCGCCAGGGCCACCAGCGAGGTGTAGATGATCGCGATCACCGACAGGGTGTAGATCAGCGGCACAAACTGTTCCGAGGCCAGCGGCAGGATCGGCAGTGAGAACCGCAGGAACCCATAACCACCCATCTTCAGCAACACGCCGGCGAGGATGACCGAGCCCGCCGTGGGCGCCTCGACATGGGCGTCGGGCAGCCAGGTGTGCACCGGCCACATGGGCATCTTGACGGCGAAGGACGCGAAGAAGGCCAGCCACAGCCATGTCTGCAGCTCCGCCGGAACGTCGAAGGCCATCAACGTCGGGATATCGGTGGTGCCGGCTTCGAAATACAGCGCCAGGAGCGCGGCCAGCAGCAGGACCGAACCCGCCAATGTGTAGAGGAAGAACTTGAACGCCGAGTAGACCCGGCGCGGCCCGCCCCAGACACCGATGATGATGAACATCGGGATCAGGACCGCCTCGAAGAAGATATAGAAGATCAGGAAATCCAGCGCGACGAAGGTGCCGATCATGAACGTCTCGAGCACGAGAAACGCGATCATGTATTCCTTCACGCGGAGCGTAATGGCCTTCCAGGACGCCAGCACACAAATCGGCGTCAGGAATGTCGAGAGAATCACGAAGAACAGCGAAATCCCGTCGATTCCCATGTGATAGGAAATATCGAAGGCGGGCAGCCATTCGACCTTCTCGACGAACTGGAAGTCCGACGTGGTCGGATCGAAGTTCAGCCACAGCAGCAGGCTGATCACAAAGGTCGCGAGCGAGGTCCACAGCGCGCCCCAGCGTGCGTTGCGCGCCACCTGCTCCTCGGTGCCGCGCGCGGCCAGGATGAACAACACGCCGACGAGCGGCAGGAAGGTGACGAGCGACAGAATTGGGAATGTGTCCATGTGCCGCCTCCCCTACCCGAAGAACCCGAAGAGGAACCAGCTGGCGAGCAGCACCAGGCCGATCAGCATCGCGAACGCGTAGTGATACACGAAACCGGACTGCATCCGGCCGGCCCGCGCGGCGATATCCTTGGCTGCCGCGGCGATGCCGTCGGGGCCCACACCGTCAATCACGGCGCCGTCGCCTGATTTCCACAGACCGCGTCCCAGGACGAAGGACGGGCGGACGAAGACCCGGTCATAGAGCTCATCGAAATACCACTTGTTGAGGACGAAGCGGTAAACCGGCCCCATCGCTCCGGCGACGCGTGCCGGCAATTCGGGCTTGGCCATATACATGAACCACGCACCGACGATGCCAACCACACCGACGGCGATCGGCAGGATTTTCACCCATTTCGGTACGTGATGAGCCTCTTCGATGATGTTGTGGGTCATCAAAATCGAGGTTCCCCAGAAATCATCCATGTTGTGGCCGACGAAGTATTCGACGGCAAGAGCACCCGAGAACAACGCGCCGGCCGCCAGCACAAACAGCGGCGCGATCATCACAAGCGGGGATTCATGTGCATGGTCGAAGGTGTGATCGTCCGCGCGGGTCCGGCCATGGAAGGTCAAGAACAACAAGCGCCAAGAATAAAAGGCCGTCATCAGCGCCGCAGCGATACCCGCCCAGAATGCGTAGAGGCCCATTCCGGTGTGCGCCGCGAAGGCGGATTCGAGAATGATGTCCTTCGAGTAGAAGCCGGCGAAACCGATTCCGAGGAGCGGGATTCCGACTCCCGCCAGCGCCAGGCTGCCAATCCACATGAGGACCGCCGTCTTGCGCATCTTCGGGTACAACCCGCCCATCTTGCGCATGTCCTGTTCGTCGTCCATGCCGTGGATGACGCTACCCGCGCCCAGGAACAACAAGGCCTTGAAGAAGGCGTGGGTCATGAGATGGAATATCGCCGCCGGATAGGCCCCCACACCGATGGCGAAGAACATGTAGCCGAGCTGGGAACAGGTCGAATAGGCGATGACCCGCTTGATGTCGAACTGGGTCAGGCCAATGGTTGCGGCGAAGAAGGCCGTGGTCCCGCCGATAAAGGCGACGAAGGTCAGCGCCACAGGCGCGAATTCGAACATGGGCGAAAGCCGCGCAACCATGAACACGCCCGCGGTCACCATCGTCGCGGCATGAATCAAGGCTGACACGGGTGTCGGGCCTTCCATCGCGTCCGGCAGCCATGTGTGCAGGCCAATCTGTGCCGACTTGCCCATCGCCCCGATAAACAACAGGAGGCAGACCGTGGTGAGAATATCCAGTTCCATCGACAGGAAGTTGAATGTCCGTCCCGCGACGTCCGGCGCCGCCGCAAAGACCGTATCGAAATCGAGTGTCCCGAAGACAAAGAACACCCCGAAGATACCCAGCATGAAGCCGAAATCGCCGACCCGGTTGACCACGAAGGCCTTGATCGCAGCGGCGTTGGCGGACGGACGGCCGAACCAGAATCCGATCAGCAGATAGGACATCAAACCGACGCCTTCCCAACCGAAGAACATCTGGACGAAATTATCTGCCGTCACCAACGACAGCATGAAGAAGGTGAACAGGCTGAGATAGGCCATGAACCGCGGTTTGTGCGGATCGTGGGACATGTAGCCGACGGAGTAGACATGGACCATCGAGGACACGACATTGACCACGAACATCATGACGGCGGTCAGCGTATCGACCCGCAGGGCCCAGCTCACTTCAAGCGTTCCGGAATCGATCCAGGTGAAGAGCTCGACGGTGCGTTCGTTGCCCTGAATGCCGACATGCCACAACAGGTAACTTGAAAGGACAGCCGCGATCAGCATCGGAATGACGGTGACGAGCTGTGCCGCACGGTCGCCCATCCGGACACCGAAGATACCGGCGATAAGTCCGCCCGCGAGCGGCAAGAAGACAGCGAGTTCGATCATACCCCGATCAACCCTTCATCATGTTGATGTCTTCGACCGCGATCGATCCGCGGTTGCGGAAATAGACGACAAGAATGGCCAGGCCGATCGCGGCTTCCGCCGCGGCGACCGTCAGAATAAACATCGCGAACACCTGGCCCACCAGGTCCCCGAGATGGGCGGAAAAGGCGACGAAGTTGATGTTCACCGCGAGCAGCATCAACTCGATCGACATCATGATGATGATGACGTTCTTTCGGTTCAGGAAGATGCCGAAGATCCCCAGTGTGAACAGGATCGCCCCCACCGTCAGATAATGGGAAAGGCCGATTTCAAGCATCAGACGCCACTCCCCGTTGTCACATCACGCACTTCGACCACATCCTCTCGCCGGCGCGAGACCTGATCCGCGATCGTCTGGCGCCGCACACCGGGACGGTGCCGCAACGTCAGCACAATCGCGCCGATCATGGCGATCAGCAGGATCAGGCCCGATGCCTGAAACAGGTAGATGTAGTCCGTATAGATAATCCGGCCGAGCGCGTGGGTGTTGGTCACCTCATCGGGCGGCAAAATGGGGGCCGTCAGGGTCTGGCCGATATCCGGCGCGACGATCCATGTTCCGAATATCAGGATCAGTTCTGCGGCCAGGATCAACCCGATCAGCGCACCGATCGGCAGATACTGCAGGAAACCCTCGCGCAACTCGGCGAAGTTGATGTCGAGCATCATGACGACGAACAGAAACAGCACCGCAACCGCGCCGACATAGACGACCACAAGGATCATCGCCAGGAACTCCGCCCCGATCAGCACGAACAGGCCAGCCGAATTGAAGAAGGCGAGGATCAGAAACAGGACCGAGTGGACCGGGTTGCGGGCGGAAATCACCATCACGCCGGACGCCACGGCGAGTGCTGCGAAGAGGTAAAATGCGAGTGCCTGAATAACCAAAGCTTCGTCCCCCGCCTACCGGTACGGCGCGTCGGCGGCAAGCGCCGTCGCGAGTTCGGATTCCCAACGATCGCCGTTCACCAGAAGCTTTTCCTTGTCGTACATCAGCTCCTCACGGGTCTCGGTCGCGAATTCGAAATTCGGGCCTTCGACGATCGCATCCACCGGACAGGCTTCCTGGCAGAAGCCGCAATAGATGCATTTCGTCATGTCGATGTCGTAGCGGGTGGTGCGCCGCGATCCGTCGTCGCGCGGCTCGGCCTCGATCGTGATTGCCTGGGCCGGGCAGATCGCCTCGCAAAGCTTGCAGGCGATGCAGCGCTCTTCACCGTTCGGATAGCGGCGCAGCGCATGTTCGCCACGGAAACGCGGGCTGATCGGCCCCTTCTCGTAGGGGTAGTTGATGGTGACCTTCGCCTTGAAGAAATACTTCAAGGTCAGCCACATGCCGGCGGCGATCTCCAACAGGAGCAGCGAACGGGCGGTACGGTCGAGCATTGCCATATCGTTCCTCCTCCGGTTCCTAATTCACGACGCCGGGGTACCAGTCGAACACGACAATCGCGCCCGCAGTCACGACAACCCAGAGCAGCGAGGCCGGCAGGAACACCTTCCAGCCCAGACGCATGAGTTGGTCATATCGATATCGCGGCAGCGTGGCGCGCACCCACAGGAACACGAACAGCATGGCCGAGACCTTGAGGGCGAACCAGACGATCCCGGGAATCCAGTTCAGGATCGCGATGTCGAGCGGCGGCAACCAGCCACCGAGGAACAGGATGACGGCCATCCCGCTCATCAAGACCATGTTGGCGTACTCGCCGAGGAAGAACAGCGCGAAAGCCATCGCCGAATACTCGACGTTGTAGCCGGTCACGAGTTCGGCTTCCGCTTCCGGCAAATCGAACGGCGCACGGTTGGTCTCGGCCAGCGCCGAGACGACGAACACGATGAACATCGGCAGCAGCGGAATGAAGAACCAGACATCCTGCTGGGCCAGAACGATATCGGTGAGATTCAGGGAGCCGACGGCCAGCAGCACGGTAATGATCACGAAGCCGATCGAGACCTCGTAGGACACCATCTGCGCGGCCGAGCGCAGCGCGCCCAGGAACGGGTATTTCGAGTTCGACGCCCAGCCGGCCATGATGATGCCGTAGACACCCAGCGAGCTGATGGCGAACAGATACAGGATGCCGACATTGATGTCGGACAGCACCCAGCCCTCCGCAACCGGAATCACGGCCCAGCCGACCATCGCCAGGACAAAGGTCAGCATCGGCGCGATCAGGAAGACCACCCGGTTCGCACCCGTCGGGATGATCAATTCCTTGGTCATCAGCTTGAGCGCGTCGGCAAAGGGCTGCAGCAGGCCGAACGGCCCGACCACATTGGGACCCATGCGCATTTGCATGAACCCGATCACCTTGCGCTCGGCGTAGGTCAGATACGCGACCACGATAAGCAACGGCACGACGATGAACAGAATCTGGATGACGATCCAGAGCGTCGGCCAGGCGTATGACCACCAGAACTCAACCATCCGTGCCGGTCCTCTCGCCGTTGGCGCTGACAAATTCACGCGTGCATTCGGCCATTGTCTCCGAGGCCCGGCTGATCGGGTCGGTCATGTAATAGTTGTCGATCGGGCTGACGAACGGTGCCGTATCCATGTCACCGGCGGTCCCGAAGGCGTTCCACGGTGCTGTGGTAACCTCGTCAACCTGTTCGAAGACAGGGTTCGCGGCCGCGAGCGCCGCGCGGACATCACCGAGCGTCACATAATCCAGATTCGCACCGATCACACCGGACAGTGCGCGAATGATCGTCCAGTCCTCGCGCGCCTCTCCCGGCGGCTGAACCGCCTGACGGGCGAGCTGGACACGGCCTTCCGTGTTCACATACGTGCCGTTCTTCTCGGTGTACGCCGCACCCGGCAGGATCACATCGGCGCGGTGCGCACCGGCGTCACCATGATGTCCCTGATAGACCACGAACGCATCGCCCAGGCCGGACATGTCGATCTCGTCGGCGCCGAGCAAATAGACCAACTCGATGTCACCGGATTTTGCGCCCTCTAGGATACCGGCCACGTCGCGGCCGCCCGCGCCCGGCACGAAGCCGAGATCGAGGCCGCCGACCCGCGCTGCGGCCGTGTGCAGCACGTTGAAGCCATTCCAGTCATCGCGGACGATGTTGCAGCTGTCCGCCAGTGCTCGCGCGGTCGCCAGCACCGCGTCACCATCCGCACGCGCCAGCGCACCCATGCCCACGATCATGACCGGGCGTTCGGCGTTCTTGAGGGTTTCGGCGAACGGATGCGTGCCGTCCGCGATGGACGTCAGCGTGTCCGGCCCCGCGCCGAGATTCTCGCACGGATAGGTCAGGTCAATCTGCGGGCCGACCGCTGCGATCTTGGCCCCGCCCTGGAGCCAGGCCTTGCGCAAGCGCGTGTTCACCAACGGCGCTTCCCAGCGCGGGTTGGTCCCGACCAGCAGAACCGCGTCCGCCGTCTCCAGCCCCGCGATCGAACTGTTCATCAGATAGGACGCACGCGGACTCGCCGGGAGCTTCGCACCATCCTGACGGCAATCCATGTTCGGTGAGCCAACCGAATCCATTAAGCCTTTGAGCGAAAACATGGATTCGGCATCGCAAAGGTCGCCGGCGATGGCCGCCACGCGCAAACCGTCGAGGCCCTTCATCTTGTTCGCGATGGCCGCGAAGGCCTCGTCCCAGGTGGCTTCCGCGAGCTTGCCGTCCTTGCGGACATACGGCCTGTCGAGGCGCTGGCGTGACAGCGCGTCGCACGCGTAGCGCGACTTGTCGGCCAGCCATTCCTCGTTCACGTCCTCATGGAGACGCGGCAGGACGCGCAGAACCTCCGTCTGGCGCGCATCCACGCGGATCGACGCGCCGACCGCATCGAGCACATCGATGGATTCGGTCTTCGACAATTCCCAGGGCCTCGAGACAAACGCATAGGGCTTGGACGTCAGCGCGCCGACGGGGCACAGATCAATGACATTCGCGCTCAGCTCGGAATCGAGTGATTTCTCGAGATAGGTGGTGATTTCCGCATGCTCGCCGCGGCCCAGCAGGCCGAGCTCCGGCACGCCGGCAATCTCGGTCGCGAAGCGCACGCAGCGGGTGCAATGGATACAGCGGGTCATGATCGTCTTGACCAGCGGCCCCATATGCTTGTCTTTGACCGCCCGCTTATGCTCGTGAAAGCGCGAGCCATCCCGGCCATAGGCCATGGCCTGATCCTGCAGATCGCATTCGCCGCCCTGATCGCAGATCGGGCAATCCAGCGGATGGTTGATGAGCAGGAACTCCATCACCCCGTTGCGGGCCTTCTTGACCATCTCGCTGTCGGTCTTGATCTCCATGCCTTCTGCGATGGGCAGCGCGCATGAGGCGGCCGGCTTGGGCGGCCCGGGCGAGACTTCGACCAGGCACATGCGGCAATTACCGGCGACCGACAGCCGCTCGTGGTAGCAAAAACGCGGGATCTCCACGCCGGCCATCTCGCAGGCCTGCAGGGCGGTGACGCCCGCGGGAACTTCGATCTCGACGCCGTCGACAGTTACTTTTGGCATCTATCCGTCCCCTATTCCGCGGCCTGTGCGGGCGCGTTGCCCGTCTTGCGCGCGAGAATGCGGCGCTCCAGCTCCGGCCGGAAATGTCGGATCAAGCCCTGCACCGGCCACACGCCGCCGTCGGCGAGCGCGCAAATGGTGTGGCCCTCGATCTGCTTGGTCACTTCCCAGAGCATGTCGATTTCCTCGATCTCGGCATCGCCCGTCACCATGCGCTGCATCACCCGGTACACCCAGCCCATGCCCTCGCGGCACGGCGTGCACTGGCCGCAGCTCTCATGGCGGTAAAAATGGCTGAGCCGGGCGATCGCCTCGACCATGTCTGCCGACTTGTCGATCACGATCACCGCAGCCGTGCCCAGCCCGGTGCTGTGTTCGCGCAGCGAATCGAAATCCATCAGCACGTTGTCGCAGATGGTCTTGGGCAGGCACGGGGTGGACGAGCCGCCAGGAATGATGGCCTGCAGATTGTCCCAGCCGCCGCGCACACCGCCCGCATGTTTCTCGATGAGCTCCTTCAGGGGAATGCTCATCTCTTCTTCGACATTGCACGGATTGTTCACATGGCCCGAGATCGAGAAGATCTTGGTGCCGGTGTTGTTTTCACGCCCGAAGCCGGCGAACCATGACGGCCCGCGGCGCAGAATGGTCGGCGCCACGGCGATGGTTTCAACATTGTTCACCGTCGTCGGGCAGCCATACAGACCGCAGGCGGCGGGGAATGGCGGCTTGAGCCGCGGCTGCCCCTTCTTGCCTTCGAGACTTTCGAGCAGCGCGGTTTCCTCGCCGCAGATATACGCGCCCGCGCCCCGGTGCAGATAGACATCGAAGTCCCAGCCGGAATTGCAGGCGTTCGGCCCGATCAGGCCTGCCTCGTAGGCCTCATCAATGGCCTGCTGCAGATGCGAGGCTTCGGAATAGAACTCGCCGCGGACGTAGATATAGGCGGCATTCGCGCCCATCGCGAAGCCCGCGACCAGGCAGCCCTCGACCAGCGTGTGGGGGTCGTAGCGCAGAATTTCACGGTCCTTGCAGGTGCCCGGCTCGGACTCGTCGGCATTGACCACCAGATAATGGGGCCGTCCGTCGCGCCGTTCTTCCGGCGGCATGAAGGACCATTTCACACCCGTCGGGAACCCGGCACCGCCGCGCCCGCGCAGGCCCGATTCCTTCATCTCATTGACCAGCGTTTCCCGGCCGCGTTCGATGAGCGCCTTGGTGTTATCCCAGATGCCCCGGCGCTTCGCGCCCTCAAGGCCCCAATCATCCTGGCCATACAGGTTCTGGAAGATACGATCCTTGTCCTGCAGCATCACGCACCCTCCCCGGCGCCGGTCCCGGCACTGGTTAACGTTGCCCGCGCGCCTGTCGGCTCCGAGCCCGCCCGTCCGGCCTGGGACCCGGGCTTCGGCGTGTCCCCGCGCTTGAGCGCCTCGAGGACATCCTTGAAGCTGTCGGCCGTCAAATCCTCGTAATATTCGTCATTGATCTGCACCATCGGGGCGTTGCAACACGCGCCCAGACATTCGACCTCGACCACGGTGAACGCGCCGTCTTCGCTGGTCTCGCCCAGGCCGCAGCCGGTGACGTCCTTGGCGACCGCGCGCAGGTCGTCGGACCCGCGCAGCCAGCACGGCGTCGTCCGGCACAGCTGCACCAGGTTCCTGCCGACCGGCTCCAGGTTGAACATCGAATAGAAGCTGGCGACCTCGAGAACGCGAATTTTCGGCATATCGAGATAGGTCGCGACATATTCCAGCGCCTCGGTCGGCAGCCAGCCGCCGGCCTGCCGCTGGGCCAGGTCGAGCAACGGGATCACCGCGCTCTGCTCGCGACCTTCGGGGTAGCGCGCCACGATGGTCTCGGCCCGCGCGCGGTAGGTCTCGTCAAATGCAAAGGCGTCGCTCATCGGTCGACCTCTCCGAACACGATATCGAGGCTGCCGATCACCGCCGGCACGTCGGCCAGCATATGCCCCTTGGTCAGGGCCTCGACGGCCTGCATGAAGGCAAACCCCGGCGCCCTGATCTTGCAGCGGTATGGCTTGTTGCTACCATCGGACACGAGATACACGCCGAACTCGCCCTTGGGCGCCTCGACGGCGGTGTAGGTCTCTCCGGCGGGCACATGATAGCCCTCGGTGTAGAGCTTGAAGTGATGGATCAGCGCTTCCATCGAATGCTTCATCTCGCCGCGGCGCGGCGGGGTGAGCTTGTGGTTCTGGGTCATGACCGGGCCGTCGGGCATTTCATCCAGGCACTGCTTGATGATCCGCAGGCTTTGGCGCATTTCCTCGACACGGACCAGATAGCGCGCGTAGCAATCGCCGGTCTTGCCCACGGGCACATCGAATTTCATCCGGTCATAGACGTCATAGGGCTGGGACTTACGGAGATCCCAGGCCACGCCGCTGGCGCGCAGGGTCGGGCCGGACATGCCCCAATCCATTGCCTCTTCGGGCGAAAATACCCCGATATCGACGGTGCGCTGCTTGAAGATGCGGTTGTCGGTGAGCAGGCTTTCCATGTCGTCGATGAACTTCGGATAGCTCTCGCAGAACGCATAGATGTCCTCGACGAGCCCCGCCGGCAGATCCTGATGCACCCCGCCCGGGCGGAAATAGGCTGCGTGCAGCCGCGCGCCCGAGACCCGCTCGTAGAATTCCATCATCCGCTCGCGTTCCTCGAAGCCCCACAGAAGCGGCGTCATGGCCCCGACATCGAGCGCATAGGTCGTCAGGTTCATGATGTGGTTGAGGATGCGGGTGATCTCCGAGAACAGCACCCGGATGTACTGCCCGCGCTCGGGCACCTCGATGCCGAGCAGCTTCTCGACGGCAAGCGCGTAGGTGTGCTCCTGGCACATCGGCGAGACGTAATCGAGGCGGTCGAAATAGGGCACCGCCTGCAGATAGGTCTTGTACTCGATCAGCTTCTCGGTGCCCCGGTGGAGCAACCCGATATGCGGATCAGCACGCTCGACGACCTCGCCGTCCATTTCAAGGACCAGGCGCAAAACACCATGGGCCGCGGGATGCTGCGGCCCGAAATTGAGAGTCATATTCTTGATTGCGACTTCGGACATCAGGCGCTCTCGGCCCCCTCTTCCTCATCCGCACTCGCCTTCTCGTCGCCCGGCAGAATCTCGCTCATCCCCTCCCAGGGGCTGAGGAAATCGAAGCTGCGGAAATCCTGGCTCAGCTTGACCGGGTCGTAGACGACGCGTTTTTGCGTTTCGTCGTAGCGCACCTCGACCCGCCCGGTCAGCGGGAAATCCTTGCGCATCGGATGGCCCTCGAACCCGTAGTCGGTGAGGATGCGACGCAGGTCGGGATGGTCGGCGAAGTAGATGCCGTACATGTCCCAGGCCTCGCGCTCACACCATCCGGCGGCGCTGTAGACACCCGTCGCGGTCGGAACCGGCTCATCTTCGCCCACACTCAGCTTCACCCGCACACGCTGGTTCTGGCTCATCGACAGCAGCGTGTAGACCACATCGAAGCGCGCCTCGCGCTCGGGATAGTCCGCACCACAAACATCGATCAGCACCTTGAACAGGCAGGTGCTGTCGTCGCGCAGGAAGGTCAGCACCCGGGTGATCGACGCCGGGCGGACCATGACCATGAGCTCGCCGACGGCGACCTCCGTGCCGATCACATCCTGCGGCATCGCAGCGGCGATGTAATCGCCGAGATCTTTGAGTGCTTCGTCCATACCGGTGTCCGTAATACCTTGCTCGGTGCCCGATCTAGCGCGCGATGGTGCCGGTGCGCCGAATCTTCCGCTGCAACTGCATGATGCCGTAAAGCAGCGCTTCTGCCGTTGGCGGGCAGCCGGGCACGTAGATATCGACGGGAACAATCCGGTCGCATCCGCGCACGACCGAATAGGAATAATGGTAATAGCCCCCGCCGTTGGCGCAGGAACCCATGGAAATCACCCAGCGCGGCTCGGGCATCTGGTCATAGACCTTGCGCAGAGCCGGCGCCATTTTGTTGGTCAGCGTGCCCGCAACGATCATCACATCGGACTGGCGCGGGCTCGGCCGGAACAGAAAGCCGAACCTGTCCATGTCATAGCGCGATGCGGCGGTGTGCATCATCTCCACCGCACAGCAAGCGAGACCGAAGGTCATCGGCCATAGCGAGCCCGTGCGGGCCCAGTTGACCAGCTTGTCCGCATTGGCAAGCACGAAGCCCTTGTCGGCCAGCTCGGATGAGACCGCCTGAATCGCAGCGTCCTGATCGGGACCAGGCTGGTAGACCGCATCAGCGGGGTCGCGAACGGTTATTCCCATTCGAGCGCTCCTTTGCGCCATTCATAAACAAATCCGACCGTCAGGATTCCCAGGAACACGATCATCGACCAGAAGCCGAATTGACCAATATCCGAGAGCGTGATGGCCCAGGGGAAGAGAAACGCGACCTCGAGGTCGAAGATGATGAACAGAATCGCCACCAGATAGAAACGCACGTCGAACTTCATGCGCGCATCATCGAAGGCATCGAAGCCACACTCGTAGGCGGAATTCTTTTCCGGATCAGGCTTGCGCGCGCCGACGATCACCGAAGCCATGATCATGAGTCCCGACAGGCCGACAGCCAGGCCAAGAAAGATCAGTATTGGCAGGTATTCGAGGAGGAGTTCTTCCATCGACAACGCCCTGGTTTTGGCCTTCGTGACTGCGCGCCACCCAATCCCCGTCGGACCGGAATCGCACGTCCGAAAACCCCGGATCAAGCGGGCTCAGGCTTACACCAGCGCGAACGCCGGTGCAAGGCTGCGGGCGGCCCTACGAGGCAATGTGGCACACGTATTTTTACTTGTTCGAGGAGGTCCGGCCTGACATGCGATTCGGATGCAAAACAGGACCCGCGAGGGTCCTGGTGGCATATCTTCCGGATTGGGCTTAGTGGCGGGAGTGACGGGACTCGAACCCGCGGCCTCCGGCGTGACAGGCCGGCGCTCTAACCAACTGAGCTACACCCCCAAGCCGAGGGCGGATGTACTGCCGCACCCCCCTGATGTCAAGCGAACGACACGCGATTCCGCTCACTCAGACAGAAAGACCTTCGCGCAGCGCCTCCGCGGCATGGATCTGAGCGGCCCGTCCGTCGTCGACCAGCGGGGCAAACGAATAGAAACCGTGCATCATTCCCGGATAGTCCCGGTGATCCACAGAGACGCCCGCGGCGGCCAATGCCGCGGCCAGTGCCACGCCCTCATCGTGCAGGATATCGCACTCCGCCGTGATCACGGTCGCCGACGGCAGATTGGAAAAATCACCCGCGCGCAGCGGTGCGGCACGCCAATCCTCCCGGTCATCGGGACCGTTCAGATAATGGTCACGGAACCAGGCCATCCCGGCCGCGGTCAAAATCCCCGCCCCTTCGGCATAGGTCTCATAGGATGGGGTATCGAAGGCATAATCGGCCACCGGGTAGATCAGCAGCTGGTGACGCAGCGCCGGACCGCCGGCCTCGCGGGCCATCAGCGCCACGACCGCGGCGAGGTTCCCCCCGGCGCTGTCGCCGGCCACGGCAATCCGGTCCGGGTCCACACCGAGCTGCCGGGTGTTTTCCGCGACCCATTTGGTGGCGGCATAGCAATCCTCGGGGGCCGCCGGGAACTTATGCTCCGGTCCCATCCGGTAATCGACGGACACGACCAGGTAGCCTGTGTCGGCGCACAGGTTGCGCGCCACCAGGTCATGGGAGTTCAGGCTGCCGATGACGTGCCCGCCGCCATGGAAAAACATGATCGCCGGCGCCAGCTCCGTCTGCTGAACCTCGGGCCAGTAGAACCGCAGGGCCAGGTTTCCGCCGGGCCCGTCGATCACGGTGTCGGCGACCATGCGCACCACGGTGCGGTCCTTATCGCGTTCGCGCGACATCTCTTCCATCTGCGCGCGCGCTTCCTCGGGCGTCAGTTCGTGGGTCGGGCGAACACCCGCGGCCGCGGCGCGCTCGATCAGCGCGACAATCTGTGGGTGAAGAGGCATATACGTCTCCTGACGCGGGGTCATATCGATACGTGGACGGGCGGCAGATAGAGCAAACTTTACCCGGTCATTCAAGCAGGCAACTTGGCGCAAGGCCGCAAGCGAAGTAGGCTTTGGGTAACAAGAAAAGAGATCGCTCCGGATTTGTTTAGGGTACCTGCCCCTTCATGATCGCCGCGAACCGATAACAAGTTCTGCCAAACAGGAAATGTGCCATGCCCGCCCCCAAAGTCATCGTCCAGCTTTATCCCGTCTTTCCCGCCGAAGACGAGCATGACCGCCGCGCCAAGCGCCCGATCGGCCGTGACTCCGAGCTGTACAACAAGATCGTTCATGAATGGACGGACATCATCAAGGCGGCCGATGAAATGGGCGTCTGGGGCATGTCCACGATCGAACATCATCTGCATTCCGAAGGCTACGAGGTCGGCCCGAACCCGGGCGTGATGAACGCCCACTGGGCTGCCCATACCAAAAACATCAACGTCGGCGCCTTCGGTTATGTGATGGCCACCCATGACCCGATCCGCGTGGCCGAAGAGACCGCGATCATCGATCACCTGACCAACGGCAAATATTTCGTCGGCTTCGCCCGGGGCTACCAGTCTCGCTGGACCAACATTCTGGGCCAGGGCAGCGAAGCGGTCGCCACCGTGTCGGACGGCAGCGCCAACGACCTGAAGAACCGCGAGATCTTTGAAGAACGTGTCGAGATGGTGCTGGATTGCTGGACCAAGGATTCGGTCGAGCTCAACGGCAAATTCTATCAGGCCCCCTATCCCCACGACACGGGCATCGCCGACTACGAAGGCTACGAGATTGCCCGCGAGGCCGGTGCGGAGGGCGAGATCGACGACGACGGCGTGCTGCGGCGCATCTCCGTGGTCCCCAGCCCATATCAAAAACCGCACCCGCCGGTGTTCTGCGCGGTGGCGCGCTCACGCGCGACGATCGAGTTCGCCGCCAAGCATGGGTTCCGGCCGAGCTACTTCAACCCGACCGACGGTGTCGTCGAACTCGCCAATGTCTATGTGGAGGAGGCCGCCAAACATGGGCGCCAGGTCCAGTTCGGCCAGATGCAGAATATCGTGCGTCATACCCGGATCGGAAAATCCGCCGCCGACTTCGATCGCAAAGTCCGCGCCTATGATCTCGACATTTTCAAGAATTTCTACTCGGTGTTCGGAAACCACAATGTGGACCCGGTCAACCACGATGCCGAGGCCGCCTTCCGCGCCATGAAGGATCACAAATTCATTCTCGGTGGCACCGTCGACGACGCCATCGCCGATTGGCAGGAGATTTATTCGCGCATCCCGTGCGAATACATCACCCTGATCTGGCACTGGGCACAACAGCCAAAGGACGAGCTTCTCGAAGAGATCCAATTCTTCATGGAGAAGGTTGTGCCGGAACTCGAAACTCCCGACTTCGACGCGATCGCTGCCGAGTAGAAACGAAAACGCGCAGAAGCGCTGCCCCTAGGCCGCGCGGGACCGTTTGCTGCCCCGCACCTTCGGCTTCAGGTCGTCCCGGCAGAAGGCGTGCAGGAAACAGGTCCGCTCACCGACCTCGAGAATCTTCTGGGCCGTGTCGTCGTCCGCATCGGTGTCCAGATAGACATGGGTCTCGACCGGCTGGGCGATGGCCGCCTTGCCGGTGCCGCCCGACGCGCCGCCGAGCGAGAAATGGGTGTCCTGAATAATCGAATACCCGGTCAGCGGCAGCTTCGCCATCTTGGAGAAGCGCCCCATCTGGGTCATGAAACACAGGCCGATACCCGCCGAGATCAGCGATGCCGCATCCGGCGCCCGCCCGTCTTCGGATGACAGGAACTCCCAGCTCGGCGCCTCGGGACCATACTGCTCCTTCATGATGTGCTTAACGCCATCGTCACGCAGAACACAACTCGTGTGCATGTGCAGGTTACTGATGTCGCCACGCTCGGCATCGGTCGCGGTCCGGGTCTTGAGGAAGGCCTCGTATGCCGGCCCCTCCTCGCGCATGAACAGGACGAGATCGGACACGGCCGGGCTGTCGGCCAGGCGCTCGAGATTTGGGAAATTGTCGCCCGGGTTCGGGAACGGTTCCATGTCGAGCGGCGTCACCGCCGTCGGGGTCAGCACCTTCCCGTTATGGACGAGCGTGAAGAGGCTCGGATGCGAGCCGCGCGCCAGGCCGTTCAGCGGCGCTGCGGCGACCGCTTCATAGAGCAATGTCTGCAGGGTCGCGTCATCGCAATCCGCCTCGCAATTGACCGTCAGCTCCGGCGGCAACGCGCCGCTGTTCATCGTGCCTTTGCGGAAATCGCCTTCGCGATAGTATTTGTTCTCGAGCACGAGCTCGAGGTCACGCAGTTCGATCTGACGCTGTTCGGCGAGTGCGACGATCTCGTTCATGTAGGACGAGATCATGCCCGCGCTCAGATAGGTCAGCGGGTTCGGCGCCTTGTTGAAGCCCCCCAGATGCTCACCCTCGTCACAGGCGAATCGCCAGGCGGTGCCGGTGGCGGCATTCACGACGAGCGCCTCTTTCTGCATGCCACCCAGCGACCGGACCCAGGTGCGCAGCGACTGGCCGTGGGGATTCGGCGGCGTGGGAAATCCGGCCTCGGCGGCATTCGCCGCGATGTAGTAAAGCGGTTCGCCCAGTTCTTCGAGGGGTGTCTTGCTCATTGTGCTGCTGATCCTTCGCTTCTGTGCCCGACATTGCATGCGCCCGGCTTTGACTATGTTGCACTCTAACTATGGCGTCTCGCCGTCGCGGACAAGTCGCCGTTAGAGCATCACCGTGCCGCCATCGACCATGATTGTCTGCCCGGTCACGAACCGGCTCGCATCCGATGCGAGATAGACAATTGTACCGGTCATGTCGGTCGGCTCAAGATTGGACTTCAGACTTTGGCCCTGGGCGATCGCGTCGAGCATGCCATCGCGTTTTTCACCCATGAATTCATCCGTCCCCTCCGTCAGCACTGCGCTCGGTGCGACGGCATTGACCCGGATCCAGTCGCGGCCGAGCTCGCGCGCGAGCGATCTCGTCATGCCGATGACGGCCGCCTTCGAGGTTGCGTAATCCACCGCATAGGCCATGCCATAGGTGGCCGCGAGCGACGAGATGTTCACGATCGAGCCACCGCCTGCCTCCCGCATCGCCGGCACACATGCCTTGCAGCATTGCCAGATGCCCTTGACGTTGACCGCCATCACCCGATCCCACTGGTCGTCCGGCAGCTTGTCGAAACGCCCACCCGAAATGTCGCCGTAAAGCGCCGCGTTGTTGACCAGCACATCAATACGTCCGAACGCGGCGAGCGCCGCATCCGCCATCGCGCTGCAACTCGCCATATCGGCCACATCCAGCGCGACACCGATGATCTTGCCACCTGCGGCCTCAACCGCGGCAACCGTCTCGCCCGTATCACGGATATCCGCGGCCACCACCGCCGCGCCGTCCGCGGCAAGCGCCTCGCAATAGGCGCGGCCCAGTCCCCGGCCACCGCCGGTGACGATCGCCACCTTTCCTTCAAGTCCGCCCATAAAGGCCTCCTAATCACCGAGATCGGCGTTGACCGTAATTCCGATCTTGCCGACCTGTTCGCCACTGTCCAGTTTCCGCAGCGCCTCGGGCACGTCCTCGAGCGCATAAACGCTGTCGAAATGGGGCGTGAACAAATTGCGTTCGGCGGCGTCGATCAAGGTCCGGAACTCCTCGAAATTCCCGATCGTCACGCCGATGATCTGCAACTGACGAATAAACACCCGCTGCAGGTCGGCCTTCGGATTGGGGCCCGACGTGGCACCGCAGACAACAATGCGTCCCCCCCCCACTGCGGCGCGCAGCGAGGTATCCCAGGTCGCCTCACCGACATTCTCGATGACAACATCCACGCCGCGCTTGTTGGTCGCCGTGCGCACCGCATCGAGAACGTCCTGATCGCGGTAATTGACCAGAACATCGGCGCCATATTCGCGCGCAACAGCCAGCTTTTCATCGGACGACGATGTGACGATGACCCGCGCGTTACGCATCTTGCAGAATTGCAGGGCCGCCAGCGACGCCCCGCCCCCGATCCCGTGGATCAGAACGGTATCCTCCTGGGTGACCTGCCCGGCCGTGGTGACCATTCGCCACGCCGTCAGGTAGGCCGTTGGCAGCACCGCGGCATCACGAAAACTCAGTTCATCGGAGATGGGAAAGGCACAGGCCGCCGGGACGACGATATAGTCGGCGAAAGTCCCGTCAAAATTCTCGCCCGGCACGGCGCGCTGAAACGACAACATCTGGTCGCCACGGCGACTGAACTCGTCGTCGCCGAACTTCGCCGGATAGACGACGACGCGTTCCCCGATCTTGCGGTGTGACACGCCATGACCCACGGCATCGATGACGCCGGCACCATCGACCCCCAGGATCAGCGGCAATTCATGGCGAAACCCGCTGCCGTCATTGGCCATATAGAGGTCAACGCGGTTGATCCCCGCGGCGGCGATCCGGATCCGGACGTCACCGGCCCCGAAGCTCGGTTTTGGGCGCTCACCGACGATGACCGAGGAGAGGCCGTCATGTCCGTCCAGATAGACGGCCCGCATATTGTCCGCCTGGGACATCGCAAATCTCCGGTCGGCGAAGGACATGGTGGGCGGTGACGGGATCGAACCGCCGACCCCCTCGGTGTAAACGAGGTGCTCTGCCAGCTGAGCTAACCGCCCGATATCGAGGTTCTATCCCAAATGCCGTGTGGCGTGCCAGCCCCGGCCCCTGAGGGAGCAGAATGGCCCCTTCCCGAAATGCAGCGGGCCGGCCGCAGAAACTACGGCCGGCCCGCGCAAAACGCGAAAACGATTCAGTTTAGTTCACAGCGTCCTTGAGAGCCTTGCCCGCCTTAAATTTGGGCTGCTTCGAGGCCGGAATCTGAATGGTCGCGCCGGTCTGCGGATTGCGACCGGTCGTGGCCTTGCGCTGGGCAACCGAAAAGGTGCCGAAGCCGACGAGACGGATTTCATTCCCGCTCTGCAGGGAACTTGTAATGTTGTCGAGTACGCTGTCGACTGCCTTACCGGCGTCGGCCTTGGAAAGACCGGATGATTCAGCAACGGATGCGACGAGATCGTTCTTGTTCACAGTTGACCCCCTTATGGGTTGGTTCAGTGGATCGATGTCTGGAGCGTGAAGCCCGAATCCAAACAGTCCAGGGAGTCTAGAAGCCGTGATTCCGAGCCGTCAATCGAAACGGCCCGGAATTCCGGGGTTTTTAGCGAAAATTGCACTCCGACTCGGCATTAAATTCGCGTCAAGCCTAATGACGGACCACCCCGGAGGTGTCTGAATCGTCATCTTTGGCCGTAACAGCGGCCGACTCGTGCGCCGATTCGTCCCACTCAATGGGCACCAACGGCTGGCTCAAAGCGTGTTCCAGGACCTCGTCAACGGTGGTCGCCGGGATGATTTCCAGCCCCTTCTTGACGTTGTCCGGGATGTCCGCGAGATCCTTTTCGTTGTCCTGCGGAATGATCACGGTCTTCACGCCACCGCGCAATGCCGCAAGCAGCTTCTCCTTGAGGCCACCGATCGGCAGCACCCGGCCGCGCAGCGTGATCTCGCCGGTCATGGCGACATCCTTGCGGATCGGGTTCTGGGTCAGCACGGACACCATCGACGTGATCATCGCCACGCCGGCAGACGGTCCATCCTTGGGAACGGCGCCTTCGGGGACATGAATGTGAATATCGCGTCGCTCGAACAACGGCGGTTCAATGCCGAACTCGACCGCGCGCGAGCGCACATAGGCGTTGGCCGCCTGTACCGATTCCTGCATCACATCGCCGAGTTTGCCGGTGATGGTGATCTTGCCCTTGCCGGGCACCAGAAGCGCCTCGACCGTCAGCAATTCACCGCCGACCTCTGTCCAGGCCAGGCCCGTGACAACGCCGACCAGGTCATCGGCCTCGGTCTCACCAAAGCGGAATTTGCGAACACCCGCATATTTATCGAGGTTCTTGACCGTCACCTTGACGGAGGTGACGTCCTTCTCGACGGCAATTTCCTTGACCGCCTTGCGTGCCAGGTTGGCAATTTCACGTTCCAGACTGCGCACCCCTGCCTCGCGGGTGTAATAGCGGATCAGATCGCGCAATCCGGTATCGGAGATCGACCATTCCTCGTCCTTGAGGCCGTTCTCGGACATCTGTTTCGCAATCAGATGACGCTTGGCGATTTCGACCTTCTCGTCTTCCGTGTAGCCCGGAATTCGAATGATCTCCATCCGGTCCATCAGCGGCCCCGGCATGCGCATGGTGTTGGCCGTGCACACGAACATCACATCGGAAAGGTCATAATCGACCTCCAGATAGTGATCCTGGAAGGTGTGGTTCTGCTCCGGATCCAGCACCTCAAGAAGGGCGGAAGACGGATCGCCGCGCCAGTCGGCACCAAGCTTGTCGATCTCATCGAGCAGGAAGAGCGGATTCGATGTCCCCGCCTTTTTCATGCCCTGGATGACCTTGCCCGGCATGGAGCCGATATAGGTGCGCCGGTGGCCGCGAACTTCGGCCTCGTCGCGGACACCGCCGAGGGACATGCGCACGAACTTGCGCCCCGTCGCCCGTGCGACCGACTTGCCGAGTGAGGTTTTACCGACGCCCGGCGGCCCCACCAGGCACAGAATCGGCCCCTTGATCTTCGCCATACGCTGTTGCACGGCAAGATATTCGAGGATGCGCTCCTTGACCTTGTCGAGGCCGTAATGGTCCTGATCGAGAACCTCATGGGCCGCCAGAATGTCCTTCTTGACCCGCGAACGCTTCTTCCAGGGGATCGCCAGGATCCAATCGAGATAGTTGCGCACAACGGTCGCTTCGGCCGACATCGGGCTCATATTGCGAAGCTTCTTCAGCTCCTGGCCGGCCTTTTCTTCCGCTTCCTTTGTCAGGCGCGTCTTCTTGATCCGGTCTTCGAGCTCCTGAAGCTCGTCGCGGCCATCCTCCGCCTCGCCGAGTTCCTTCTGGATCGCCTTGAGCTGCTCGTTCAAATAATACTCGCGCTGCGTCTTCTCCATCTGGCGTTTGACGCGGCTGCGGATACGTTTTTCGACCTGCAGAACGCCGATCTCGCCTTCCATGAAGCTGTAGATTTTCTCCAGCCGCTTTTGGATCGTGTCGGCTTCCAGCAACTCCTGCTTCTCGGGAATCTTGAGGGACAGGTGCGATGCGATGGTGTCGGCCAACTTACCCGGCTCCTCGATCTGATTGATCGAGACGAGCACCTCGGGCGGCACTTTGCGGTTCAGCTTGATGTACTGCTCGAACTGCGTGACGACCGAGCGCCCCAGGGCTTCGGTCTCGCTGTCATTGCCATCAGACTCATCATGCACTTCGGCGAGCGCCTGGAAGAAATCCTCATTCTCCGTGAACTCGACGACCGATGCGCGTTCGCTGCCCTCGACCAGGACCTTGACCGTACCGTCAGGCAGCTTGAGCAGTTGCAGGATCGTCCCCACGGTCCCGACCGTATAGAGGTCCTCCGGTGCCGGATCGTCTTCACCCGCATCCTTTTGGGTAACGAGAAGGATTTGCTTGTCGTCCTTCATCACATCTTCGAGCGCCCGCACCGATTTCTCGCGCCCCACAAACAGGGGGACGATCATGTGCGGAAACACGACGATGTCGCGCAACGGCAAGACGGGGAACAAAGCACCTTTGGAAAGATCAGTCATGTCACATTCCGAGTTCGCAATATTACGTTTCAAGTTAACCTTAAAACATTGCGCAGGGGTTTACGGATGACGTTAGGGAACGCCGATTTGGCGAGTCGCGCCATGACCAATTATTTGGTCTAACGCGCCCCGACAATCAAGTGGGTGGAACAAGTTGTGAACATCGGCATGCAATGGCCGATGCACGGAAAAAGCTGAACAGCAGGGCCGAAGAGCCCATTCAAAGCAGATCAGGCGCTCGTGCCCATATCCTCGCGCTTGTCCGCGTAGATGTGCAACGGGAGGGCGTTGCCCTCGACGACTTCGCCGTTGATCACCACTTCTTCAACGCCGTCCATGCCCGGCAGCTCGAACATTGTGTCGAGCAGGATATTCTCCATGATGGAGCGCAGACCGCGCGCGCCCGTCTTGCGGGCAATCGCCTTCTTCGAAATCGCGCGCAGCGAATCCTCGGCGAACGACAGCTCAACCCCTTCCATCTCGAACAGGCGCTGATACTGCTTGATCAGCGCGTTCTTCGGCTGGGTCAGGATCTGGATCAGGGCGTCCTCATCGAGATCACCGAGCGTGGCGAGCACCGGCAGGCGCCCCACGAATTCCGGGATCAGGCCGAATTTCAGAAGATCCTCGGGTTCGACCTCACTGAGGATTTCGCCGGTCTGCCGGTCATCGAGGCTCTGCACGTCGGCACCGAAGCCAATCGCGGTGTCCTTGCCGCGGCTGGCGATGATCCGTTCCAGGCCGGCGAACGCGCCGCCGACGATGAACAGGATGTTGGTTGTGTCGACCTGCAGGAATTCCTGTT
>Ga0070726_10000498_pt1 | contig 47891 bp, 43 predicted proteins | sample tdAd471_FD_67275 | JGI IMG/M metagenome (GOLD analysis project Ga0070726, IMG submission 67275) | Marine sediment microbial communities from the Atlantic coast under amendment with organic carbon and nitrate - tdAd47.1 | ecosystem: Environmental > Aquatic > Marine > Coastal > Sediment | place...
GGCCCGGCAGCTGAAACCCTGAGGCAGTCCGGACTTGGGCACGTTCTGGCCATATCCGGGCTGCACATGGCCCTTGTCGCGGGCGGGGTGTTCTTTGCAGCCCGGTTTCTGAGCGTGCTGGTCATTCCGTGGTCGCGCCGCGGAAACACCGCCTGGCCCGCCGCGATGATCGCTTTGCTGGCAGCGACCGCCTACCTGTTCGTTTCCGGTGCCGGAATACCGACTCAGCGCGCCTATGTGATGACGGCAACAGCGCTCGGAGCTGTGCTTCTTGGGCGTCGGGTCCTGTCCATGCACACCCTGGCCATTGCCATGTTGATTGTTTTGCTGCGACAGCCCGAAAGTGCGCTTGGGGCCGGGTTCCAGATGTCTTTTGCAGCGGCTGGCGCCCTGATCGGGGTTGCCGAGATTCTAAGAGAGCGTCGGGTGGATGATCCCCTGCGCCGGAATACCCGCTGGCTTGCCCCGCTCGCGGGGATCAGCATGACCAGTCTGATCGCCGGTTCGGCGACGGCGGGATTTGCGGCTTTCCATTTCCACCGGACAGCGCGGTACGGGATGATCGCCAATATTCTCGCCATGCCGGTGTTTTCCTTTCTCGTCATGCCTGCGGGGTTGATTGCACTGGCGCTGATGCCATTGGGACTGGACGGCCCCGGCCTGGCGGTAATGTCCTTCGGCCTCGATGTCGTGTTCGCCATCGCCGAACGCGTGGTCGCCTTGCCGGGGGCTGTCGGATCAATCCACGCGGCACCTGGCTGGGTGCTGGGCGCTTACGCCACAAGCTTTCTCTTTCTGGTTGCCGGGCGAGGGCGCTGGCGTTCCTTGGCCCTGGCCGGAATGCTTCTCGCTTTCGTGGGGTGGTGGAACCGTGATGCGCCGGATTTGTTCGTCGCAGAAGGGGGGAGTCTGGTTTATCGCGACAGTGAGGGCTGGCTCAGTAGTGAGCGTCGTCGCGACCGCTTCGCCCGGCGGGTTTTCCTTGAGCGACAGGGCGCCGCTACGGTCGAGACGGCTCAGCGACACTGTGATGCCGAAGGCTGTCGCTACCAGTTGGAGCGTCTGGTCCTTATCGTGACCGACACTGCTTCAGCTTTACAGGAAGACTGTCGCCGCGCTGATGTGATCATCGCACGAACGGACGTGCCGGACTGGCTGGAGCGAAGGTGCGCGGCGCGACTGATTGATGCGACGCGCTTGTCGGCACTGGGAAGTCATCTCTTCTGGATTGAGCGCGGTGAGATAGTGCGGGAACGATCTGTGGATCAGCAGACGCGCCGCAGGGCGTTTCCGTGGCGGCGCTAGCCGAGTGCGCGGGCTTAACGAACCCGCTGACACCTCGTCCCCCGATATCCGAATGAGAGGGCTTGCGGTCCAGGTCGCGATACCTAGTGGTATTGACGTAGCAGGCCGACCAGCTTGCCCTGAACCTTGACGCGATCCGGTCCGAAAATGCGGGTTTCGTAGTCCGGATTGGCCGCCTCCAGGGCAATGGAATTACCCTTCTTGCGCAAGCGCTTGAGGGTCGCTTCTTCTTCATCGACCAAGGCCACGACGATCTCGCCACTATCGGCGGACTGGCAACGACGAATGAGAACCGTGTCACCGTCGAGAATACCCGCTTCGATCATCGAGTCGCCCTTGACCTCCAGGGCAAAGTGTTCCCCGCTTCCAAGCATGGCGGCAGCAACAGGAAGTCGATCCGTCTCATGCTGTATCGCGGATATGGGAACACCGGCAGCGATGCGACCCAGCATGGGAATTTCGACCGTCGCCGGAGCGTCGTCGCTTTCCTCGTCGCGGTGGTTGAAATCCGCTCGCACAACATTCGGTCCGAGATCCGAGGGCGCCGCGGGCGGCTCTTCCGCCGCTGCGGATTCGGGGAGTTTGAGCACTTCCAGCGCACGGGCTCGGTGGGCGAGCCGCCGAATGAATCCGCGCTCCTCCAAAGCCGTGATCAGACGATGCACACCGGATTTCGATGCGAGTTGCAGGGCGCCTTTCATCTCGTCAAAGGACGGTGAGACGCCCGTCTCGCGAATACGCTTGTGGATGAAGAGGAGAAGCTCGTGCTGTTTGCGTGTAAGCACTGGAATTCCCTTTCGATTTCAGTCAGAGCCACATGAGATGAATCTGACCCACACGGTGCTTTCCGCTTCGGAACAAAGCGGGAAAATCGAAAAGTGTTCTACAAGTGTTCTAATGGCACGTCAAGCGGGTGGGTGGTCGGCGAGTAGCTCGCGCGTTGCACTCTCGACATCGGCCTGCCGCATGAGGCTTTCACCGACGAGCAAGGCGCGAGCCCCCGCAGCTTCGACACGCGCGACGTCCGCGCGGGTGAATATCCCACTCTCGGCGACGAGGAGTGCCGGGTCCGGCGCCATGGGGGCCAGGGTTTCAAACGTGGCCAGGCTGGTCTCGAAGGTGCGCAAATCGCGATTATTCACCCCGATCAGGCTGGCGCCCAGCTTGATTGCGCGCTGCATTTCCTCTGCATCATGGACTTCGGTCAGAACATCCATCGACCAGGTGGACGCTTCGTCCATCAGTTCACGCGCGGTCTCATCATTGATCGCCGCGAGGATGATCAGGATCGCGTCGGCCCCCAGAGCGCGGGCTTCGGTGACCTGATAGCGATCATAGAGAAAGTCCTTGCGAATGGCGGGCAGGTGTGTGGCGTCCCGGGCTGCGGTCAGGAAGCGGTCCGCGCCCTGGAAGCTCGGCGTGTCGGTCAGGACAGACAGACAGGTCGCTCCGCCGCGTTCATAGGCCCGGGCGAGAAGCGGCGGATCAAAGTCCTCGCGGATCAAGCCCTTGGACGGGCTGGCTTTCTTGATCTCGGCGATCAAACCCATCCCGCGGTTCTTGGCATCCCGGCGCAGAGCCGCTTCGAACCCGCGAACCGGTGACATGTCTCTCGCCCGGCTGATCAACTCGGCGTGGGGCGTTTGTTGTTTGCAATGGGCGACGTGTTCAAGTTTGTACGCCGTGATCTCGGTCAGTGCGTTGGGCATCACCTGGGGCATCAGTTTTCGCCTCGCGAGATGGCGACCATTCGATCCAGTGTTCGGGCCGCAGCGCCTGAGTCGATGGCGGCTCGGGCCGCATCGATCCCGTCCTGCATCGCTTTGGCCTTGCCTGAGATGACGAGCGCGGCGCCGGCATTCATCAGGACGATGTCCCGGAAAGCGCCGGTCTCGCCAGCCAGAAGGCGTTTGATGGCCGCGGCATTGAATTCCGGATCGCCGCCCTTGAGATCATCCTCGCTGGCCTGCGAAATGCCGAATTCCTCCGGGGTCAGGCTGAATTCGCGGATCTCACCCTGTTTCAGTTCCGCGATATAGGTCGGGCCGGTCGTGGTGATCTCGTCCATGCCATCCGAACCGCACATCACCCAGGCATGCTCACAGCCGAGGTCGCGCAGGGCTTCGGCCATGGGTACCAGCCATTTGCGGTCAAACACGCCGAGCAATTGACGCTTCACCCCCGCCGGGTTGGCGAGCGGGCCCAGAAGGTTGAACAGCGTGCGCACGCCCAGCCCTTTCCGGGCACTGGCGACGTGGCGGACGGCGGAGTGGTGGGCCGGCGCAAAAAGAAACCCGACACCTGCCTCCCGTACCGAGCGCGCCACTCTCTCCGGGCTGGCGTCGAGCGCGATGCCCAGTGCTGCGAGCACATCCGACGATCCGGACTTTGAGGAGGCGGCGCGATTGCCATGCTTGGCGACAATGGCGCCCGCGCCTGCCGCCACGATCGCCGAGGCGGTGGAAATATTGTAGGCACCCTTGCCATCTCCTCCGGTGCCGCAGGTATCGATCGCACCGTCCGGCGCATTAATCGGCGTCATACGGCTGCGCAGGACGCGCGCTCCGGCCGCAATGTCCGCGGGGCGCTCGCCCAGCGCCGCCAGCCCCATGAGGAAGCCGCCAATGGCGGCATCCGGCGCATCGCCGTCCATGAGCTGATCGAAGGCGCCTTCAATCTGCGTCGTGTCAGGGCGTTGGCCCTGGCTGAGGGCCTTCAGGCAGGCGGCGAGCTCGGTCATGGGAGGTCTCAGGCGTTAGTGGGCTGGTCAATCAGGCCGCGGCAGCTGCCACTGGCCGCGTCAGGTCGAGGAAATTCTGCAATAGGGCGTGGCCATGCTCGGAGGCAATGGACTCCGGATGGAATTGAACGCCATGGACCGGGCGAGTCTTGTGCATCAATCCCATGATCTCGCCGTCGGCCGTGTGAGCGTTGGCGTGAAGACAATCAGGCAGGCTCTCCGGGCGAACAGACAGGCTGTGATAGCGCGTTGCCTGGAACGGAGACGGCAGGCCCGCAAACACGCCCGTGCCATCATGCGTGATCGGGCTGGTCTTGCCGTGCATGATTTCCCTGGCGGAGATCACCTCGCCACCAAACACCTGCCCGATGGACTGGTGCCCAAGACAGACCCCCAGGATCGGAAGGTCCTCCGGCGCCTGGCGGATCAGTTCGAGGCAGATTCCGGCACGATCCGGGTCACACGGCCCCGGTGAAAGCACAACTCCGTCCGCCTTCAGGGACAGCGCTTCCGTGACGCTCAGCGCGTCATTCCGGTGCACCTCAACCTCAGCGCCCAACTCCTGGAAATAGTGGACGAGATTGAAGGTGAAGCTGTCATAATTGTCGATCATCAGGATCATGGCGGCGCCTCCTGCGAATAAGGCTATGCGCTTTGTCTGCGAAGGCCAACGCGGATTTCAGCTTAACCGCCGTTTAACCGACTCCCCGCGTTCTGGCGCCATGAAACGTCGCAGCCCCCTGATTCGAAACGTTCTGCATTCCGCAACACCGGCCCTGGCGAGTGTAGTCGCGGCGGCTGCGTACGGGCTGGGCGCGATTGTCTTCTCTGTCGCGAGTGGAGCGGAGCCGTCCAGCTTGCCTGACAGGGCGCTCGAATATTCAGCTCCAAGCCTCTATGAACACACGTCATTCAGTGAGTTGCCGCCCAGCCCCGGGCCGACGCTTCTCGCTGCCGAGCCGGTTGAAACGGCGACGGCGCCGCAGCCGGTCCAGGTGGCGACCCGTGCGCCGCGGATTGCCCTTGTGATCGACGATCTCGGGCTGGATCGCGACGCCGCCCGCCGGACCGCGGCCCTGCCCATTGATTTGACCATGGCCATTCTTCCCTATGCAGATGGGGCTCGAGCGACGGCGCGGGAGGCGCATCGTGCGGGTAAGGACATCCTCGTGCATATGCCGATGGAGCCGTTGGGTCTGGCGGATCCGGGTCCGCACGCGCTTCAGGTTTCGCTTGAAGATTCTGATTTAGAGGCGCGAATTCTCTGGGCAATGAACCGGGTGCCAGGCGCAATCGGGCTCAATAATCACATGGGCAGCCGCTTCACTCAGAATCCGCGCGCCATGCGGGTAGCCCTGTCCGCGATCAGCGATCTGGCGCCGCTTTTCCTTGATTCCATGACCACGAGTGAAAGTCGCGGCGCTGCCGTGGCGCGGGGGCTGGGACTGACCGCCCTGGAGCGCGACATCTTCCTCGATCACGTCATTGAAGCCGAGGCCATCGCTGCGCGTCTGGACGATGCGGAGAACCTTGCCGAACTGCGCGGCTGGGCGATTGTGATCGGTCACCCGCATGACGCGACGCTGGATGCTCTGGAAAGCTGGATCGGTGAGGCGCAGGACCGTGGTATCGAGTTTGTTGCCCTGAGCGATCTGGCCGAGCAGCTCGAAACCAATCCCGTGGCCCACGTGGAAGCGTCCAACCGGTCTCAGTAGGTCAGGGAGAGTTCCGCAGCGCGGAAGAGCGCGGCGGCCTTGTTGACACACTCTTCGTGCTCGGCCACCGGATCACTGTCCAGAACCACGCCAGCGCCAGCCTGAACATGCATCTTGCCGTCCTTGAAGACGGCAGTGCGCAGGGCGATACAGGTATCCATTCCGCCATCGGCCGAGAAGTAACCCACCGCGCCTGCATAGACGCCGCGCCGGTGCGGCTCGAGCTCATCGATGATTTCCATCGCCCGGACCTTCGGTGCACCGGAGACAGTCCCGGCCGGGAAACCGGCAAACAAGGCGGACACCGCATCTTCACCGTCCGCCAGATCGCCTTCCACATTGGACACGATATGCATGACGTGGCTGTAGCGTTCGACGATCTCCCGGGAGGTGATGCGCACCGAGCCGGGCTTGGCGATCCGGCCGACATCATTGCGCCCCAGGTCGAGCAGCATGAGGTGTTCGGAGCGCTCCTTCGGATCTGCCAGCAGGTCAGCCTCGAGCGCGTCATCCTCGCCCGGCGTCTTGCCGCGCTTTCGCGTGCCGGCAATTGGGCGGATGGTCACCACATCATCGCGCAGGCGCACGAGAATTTCCGGGCTGGACCCGGCAATCGTCAGATCATCCAGGCGGAAGAAAAATAGGAAGGGTGAGGGGTTCAGGCGTCGCAGCGTGCGATAGAGCCAGAACGGGTCTGCGGGGTAGTCGGCGGAGAAACGTTGGCTCGGTACGATCTGGAAGGCATCGCCGGCGCGGATATAGGCTTTCGCCGCCTCGACCGCCTCGCCATAATTTTCCGGCGAGCGATTGGACGTCACGGGGCCGAGGGCGCCCGCGGGCGGGTCCATGAACGGCAGGGGGCGACGCAGCGCGTTGAACGTCTGGTGGATGCGTTCCAGCGCGGCATCATAGGCCTCGCGCGCGGAGAACTGCCCCGGACGGATCGGGCAGAAGATCTGGATTTCCTGGGTCAGTGAGTCGAAGACGACAATCAGGCGTGGCCGGATCAGGAAGCCTTCGGGAATATCCAGGGGATCGGGGGCGGCAATTTCCGGCAGGCGCTCGAGATATCGCACCATGTCATAGCCGAGATAGCCGAACAGGCCGGAGGCGATGGAGGGCGCGCCTTCGGGGAGCGGACAGCGTGCGTCCTCGATCACGGCGCGCAATGCGTCCATGGGCGGGCTGTCGATGTCGCGATAGGTCCGGCTTGCGACATCCATGCCGCGGGCTTCCGAGACCTGTCCGTTCTGGCACCGCCAGATCAGATCGGGGTCAAGACCGATGGCGGAATAGCGCCCACGCCAGGCGCCGCCCTCGACGGATTCCAGCAGAAATGCATTGGGGGCATCAGCGGCCAGGGCGAGGAAGGCGCCGACCGGGGTCAGCAGGTCTTCCGCGCGCCGCGCGGTAACAACAACGGTTTCACCGCGCCCAAACGCGGCCTCGACGGCGTCGAAGCCCGGTTCGATCGCGACGCCGGTCATTACTGGCTGTTCGGATCTGTCTCGCCGAGGGCGAGGGCGCGCAGGCGCGGATCGACGCCGCCTTCATTGAGGCCGTACTCCGCGAGAAGCGCGTTCTGGGCCAGCAGGAGAATGTCGGACGAAACTGCGCTGTCGACCTCGTCCTGTAGCGTCGCCAGATCGGACGCGGCGGGGGCTGCAGCGGGGATGATCTCGTCGACAATGATGATGCCATGAACGCCACCGGCATGGCTGGTGAGCTGGGCAAACTCGCCAACCGGCTGACCGAAGGCCTGGGAGACGACATTGCGCGTGAACAGGCCCGCCGTCTCCGTGCGCATCAGCGTGGCCATCTCGACGCGCCCACCGCTGGTCAACGCGACCAGATCGATATCCTCGCCGGCCTGAATCTGATCGAAGGCCTCCGCAGCGCGGGCTTCGAGCTGAACATCGACCTGCTGGGCGCGCCAGCCGGCTTCGGCAACATCACGGACATCCTCAAGGGCGCGAACGGCCTCCGGCTGGATCGAGTCCACCCGGACCGAGAAATAGTCACCCTCATTGAACTGTTCGAGATCGCTCGGAATGCCCTCGAATTGATCGAAGGCGAAGGGAAGGATTTCCTGCCCCAGCGTCGCATTGCGTTGGATCATGGCCGGGTCGACGGCCAGGGAGGCATCGCGTCCGAATATGTCGAGCGCCGGAAAGACCTCGACCGGTACGCCAGCCTCAGCGGCGGCTTCCTCGAGGCGGGCGCCGCCCTCCATCGCGCTGGTGAAGGTGCCCATCTTGTCATACATCACGTTGAGGGCTTCATCGCGCGCCGCGGCTTCCCGCAGGATTGGCAGCTGTTCCTCAAAACTCGGCGTATCGGCGTCGACACCTCCGGTCACATGGACAGCGTACCAGCCGAACGTGCCTTCCACGGCGAGGGCCTCACCGACCGGGGCAGCGAATACGGCTATGGACAGGTCCGCGTCCGGCACTTCGTAGGATTCGACATCGTCCTGCTCCAGGGGCGCGACGAGACCGAGCTCTGCCGCGATGGTCGCCGGCTCCTCGCCGGAGGCAATGCGCGCGACGATGGCCCGCGCGGTCGTTTCGTCCGGCGCATTGACCTGGGTGAAGCTCCGCCGCGCCGGCGTGCCGATCTCGTTTCGTTCAACCTGGTAATCGTAGGTCGCACGCAGTTCCGCCTCATCGACTTCAACATCCATCGCGAAATCAGCCACCTGGAACCGGACGAGGGTCAGAGCCCGCATCTCGGGAGCCATGAAGACGGGCAGTCCGGTCGCCGGATCTGTCGCGTTCGGATTTTCGTCGATGAATGCCTGAAGGTCGTCATCGGTCGGGGCATCAACAGCGTCGGCGGTCGAGGCTTCGATGAAGAGACCGCGAATAACGCGACGTTCGTTCTGCACCGCATGCCGCACGGATGCGAAATCCGGTGGTGCGTCAATGCCGGTGCCGAGGGCGGTCGTCAGTTGCGAGCGCAGAAGGTCACCGCCGAGTTCCGCCTCGAAGGTCGCTTCGGTATAGCCGTTCTGACCGAGGACCTCGACCATGGTGTTATAGTCGTAGCGACCGGTCACCGGGCTTCTGAACGCTTCGATCCGGGAGGCAGCCGTGAACAGCGTCTCGTCGGAAATTGCCAGGCCGAGCTCATTGGCCTTGGACGAAAAAGCAGAGGTCACGATCAGGCGTTGCAGAACCTGGTCGCCCAGACCGTATTCCCGCGCCATGTCCTGCGTGAAGCTGGGATCATCGCGCTGGATCAACTGGATCTCGCGATTATAGGCGGTGCGCAGTTCATTCACGCTGACCGTTTCGTTGCCGACCGCGGCGACAGCGGTTCCGCTGCCGGTGAAAATGCCTCCGACGCCATAAAAGGCGAAGCCCAGGATGAGCAAGCCAACGATCACGAGGGCAGGCGGAGATTTGGCGAAGGAACGAAAGGAAGTGAGCATGATTTAAGACGCTGTGCGGTGATTGTCGCGCGGAAGGTAGCGGGCCGGTTTTTCCCTTACAAGCACGCGAGGCTGTAAAAACGGGCATCAGTCGCAAGCATTGCACCCCGGCGCGCGGCGCTCTAAGCCTTCTTTCGCTCAAGCGACGATCTGGGGGAGGCTTGTATGGCGCGACGTACGCTCATCGCCGGCAATTGGAAAATGAATGGTGCGGTCTCCGATCTGCGCTTCTTCGAGGCGATTGGTTCCCTGGACCTGGCGGACCAAATGGACGTCCTCGTCTGTCCGCCATTCCCGTTGATTGATCGAGCTGTCGCCGCGACGGCCGGGAACGCAGTGAAGATCGGTGCACAGGACTGCCATAGGGCTGCGAGTGGTGCGCATACGGGCGATGTCTCCGCAGTTCTCTTGAGAGAGCTGGGCGCCACGCACGTCATCGTCGGGCATTCCGAGCGGCGAGCGGACCATGGTGAGACGGACGCGATGGTCCGCGCCAAGGCGGAGGCCGCTCTCGCAGCGGGTATGACGCCGATAATCTGTGTTGGTGAATGCCAGGCGGAGCGCGAAGCCGGGGATGCCGATCGTGTGGTCGCCGCCCAGCTGTCCGGGTCTTTGCCGGAAACCGACGCCCCCATTGTCATCGCTTACGAGCCGGTCTGGGCCATCGGCACGGGCTTGACCGCGAGCCTTGATGACATCGCTGACATGCATGCCAAGATCCGCCGCCAGATTCCCGCAGGCAGTACGACGCAAATTCTCTATGGCGGGTCCGTCAAACCAGGGAACGCCGCCGAGATCATTGGTCTCGAAGATGTGGATGGTGCCTTGATTGGTGGCGCAAGCCTGACCGCCGAGTCTTTCAGTCAGATCATAAAATATACGCGAAATTAGACAGTAGGTAACAGGACCTCAACCAATTCCGGGCAGGGTGGAAAGCTGAGTATTTTTGCTAGTTTCCAGCGAGCCCTTCATTCATGGCTGAAGTCGATTATTCCCTGGCGCCCGTCCTTTTGTTCGATCCGGTGCACGCAAACCAGCGAACGACCCGGTACGCGCTCCACGAGATCGGTTTCCGCCAGATCGAGTGTGTCGCCAATCTCAAGGACCTGAAAACCGGGCTGACGGAAGGAACGCCGGCGCTCCTCGTGGCGGAGAGCAGCGCCACTGACGCGGATATCTTCAAGCTTGTCCGCTCGATCCGTCGGAGTGAACTGGGCAATAATCCCTTCGTCGTCATTCTTCTGACCACCTGGAGCCGGGACACCGCGCATATCCGTCGGGCGATCGAATGCGGCGCCGACGACCTGATCGTGCGACCTTTCTCCACCATGTTCGCTGAAGAGCGTGTCCGGACCCTGATCAAGGGGCGCAAGGACTTCATCGTCACAAGTGACTATATCGGTCCGGATCGACGCAAGGCGCCGTCGGCGGACCGGACCTCCGCTCCGGCCATTGAGGTTCCCAACCTTCTGAAGGCGACTGTGGAGGCCGATACCGAGGCGCTCTCCCGTGGCGCCAAGTGGATCAAGGAAGCCAAGTCTACGGTGACCGGGGAGCGGCTGCGTCGTATCGCCATGCGTATCGTGGTCAATGTGGAGCTGCATATGTCGAAGGGGGCGGGGAATCTTGCCGCCAAGCTGGAAACCGACGACATGCAGAAATCCGCGCGCGAGCTGCGCGCCCAGCTCTTGCGTGCCGAGCGCCGTGAAGCTGCAGAAATCACCGAGGCCCTGATCGACCAGATTTCCTCCCTTGACGAATGCAAGGGGGCTTTGCCGGTTGATACGCTCAAGCTCATCAAGGAGCTGTCCATGGGCGCCTATGCCGCTTATGCCAATGGCGATTCTCTCGAGCGTTCGCGCGACGAGATTGACCGCACCGTCTCCAATCTCCGCAAGCGATTGCAGGCCCGCGCCGAGGAAGCCAAGCGCCGGGCCGAGATTGCCGCTGTAGAAGGTGAGGCTGACGGCTCTGGCCAAGACGGCGAGCCTGAGCTAAAACGCGCCGCCATGTGATCGGCTCGGCCTGCAGGGCCGCGTGGTCTTTGCAAAACGGCGAGTTTCATGACGAACGTACTCCTCATCATCCAGTTTCTGATCGCGGTCGGTCTGATCGGCGTCATTCTCATGCAACGCTCTGAGGGCGGTGCTCTGGGTATCGGCGGCGGCGGTGGCGGCGGCATGATGAGCAGCCGCGGCGCGGCGACCCTGCTGACGCGCACGACGATGGTGCTAGCCGCCTTGTTCCTGGCGAACTGTATTGCCCTGGCGGTGGTGACCGGCGCCTCTTCTGACGCTCCGAGCACGTTTGACCAGTCTGTCCAGGAAGACGCGCCGAGCCTGCTCGACCAGCTCGAAGAGGAAAGCGCGCCGGTTCCGACCGACGGCTGACCTTTTTTCACTCCATCATAATCTAATCGCATTCTGCGTCTTTCGGCGCGGACGAATCTCGGATACGTAGACGGCCCATGCCGCGTTATATCTTCATCACGGGCGGCGTGGTCTCCTCGCTTGGAAAAGGCCTCGCCTCCGCCGCTATGGGTGCATTGTTGCAGGCCCGGGGCTACAAGGTCCGCCTGCGCAAGCTTGACCCTTATCTCAATGTCGATCCGGGTACGATGTCGCCCTATCAGCATGGCGAGTGCTATGTGACGGACGATGGTGCCGAAACCGACCTCGACCTGGGCCATTACGAGCGCTTTACAGGTGTGCCGGCGAGTCAGGCCGACAATATCACCACGGGTCGGATCTATCAGCGCATCATCGAGCGCGAGCGCCGGGGCGATTACCTCGGTGCGACCGTGCAGGTGATCCCGCACGTGACCGACCAGATCAAGCAATTCGTCCTGTCGGATGCGGGCGATGTCGACTTCGTCCTGTGCGAGATCGGCGGGACGGTTGGCGATATCGAGGGGCTGCCATTCTTCGAGGCGATTCGCCAGCTGGGCCAGGAGCTTGGCCGCGAGAACGCGGTGTTCGTACACGTCACCCTCTTGCCCTATATCAAGGCCGCCGGCGAGATGAAGACGAAGCCGACGCAGCACTCCGTGAAGGAGCTGCGCTCGATCGGTATCCAGCCCGACATCCTTCTGTGCCGCTGTGAAATCCCGATCCTGCCCGGCGACAAGCGAAAGATTGGCCAGTTCTGTAACGTACGCGAGAGCGCCGTTATCGAAGGGCGCGATGCTCCATCCCTCTACGATGTACCGCTCGAATACCACCGCCAGGGCCTCGACCGCGAAGTTTTGCGCTGTTTTGGCCTCGAGGACGCGCCGGAGCCGGACCTGACCCGCTGGCTGGACATTTCCCGCACGATTGCCGAGCCGGATGGCGAAGTCACCATCGGTGTCGTCGGCAAGTATGTTGGTCTGCTGGATGCCTACAAGTCCCTGATCGAGGCGCTTCATCATGGTGGCATCGCCAATGGTGTGAAGGTCAAACTCAAATGGCTCGACAGTGAGCAATTCGAGCAGGACGACCCGTATGAGCCGCTGGAGGACGTGCATGGCGTGCTCGTCCCGGGCGGGTTCGGGGAGCGTGGTGTTGAAGGCAAGATCGCTGCGGTAAAGTTTGCCCGTGAGCGCAAGGTGCCGTTTTTCGGCATTTGTTATGGCATGCAGATGGCCGTCATCGATGCGGCCCGCCACATGGCCGGTCTGACCGATGCCGCCTCCTCGGAATTTTCCAGCGAAGGTGAGCCGGTTGTCGGTCTTCTGACCGAGTGGACCAAGGGCAATGAAGTCGAAACGCGTCGCGTGGACGGGGATATGGGCGGGACGATGCGTCTCGGGGCCTATCCGGCGGTTCTGCGCGAGGGTACGCGGGTCCGCGAAATCTATGGCACGGCGCATATCGAGGAACGTCACCGGCACCGCTATGAGGTCAATGTGGCCTATCGCGAGCAGCTGGAAGGCGCGGGCTTGATCTTCTCCGGCCTGTCGCCCGACGGCGTGCTTCCGGAGATCGTCGAGATCGAGGATCATCCCTGGTTCATTGGCGTGCAGTTCCACCCGGAGCTGAAGTCTCGCCCCTTCGAACCGCACCCGCTCTTCTCCAGTTTTATCGCTGCAGCGCTGCACCAGAGCCGCATGGTCTGACGCCGGTTCTGAAAAAATTACACCCGGGACGCATCCAAATGCGATCCCGGGTGCGTCTACTCCAAAAGGGCGTAATGTGCGCCGCAATGACCTTGAGGAGGGACCCCCAATGTTGAAGCACATGATGACGGCTGGATTGCTCGCGGTTTCAGCGACCGCCTCGGGCATGGCCCAGGACACGCTGGAGATCGACATTTCGAGCTTCGACAGCGTCGAGATCAATAATGGTGTTCGTGTCGTCATGGATGCGTCCGGCGCGCCGGGCGTACGCCTTGAAGGTGATTCCGCCGATTTCGACGAGCTGAACATCGATGTCCATGGCGGTCGGCTTGAGATCAGCCGCGATGTCAACTGGTTCGGCCGGACGCCGAGTGTTGATGTCATCGTCTACGTATCGGGTGGCCAGGCCGATCACTACAAGATCAGCCGGGGCGCCACGGCGGATATCACCAATATCGATGTGGACCAGCTCGAGATCGACGTCTCGACCGGAGCGGAGGTCGATTTTTCCGGCCAGTGCGGTGAACTCGAAATGGATACGTCAACCGGTGCCGTAGCGGATGCCAGTGAACTGGCCTGCCAGATTGTCGATGTTTCGGGCTCTACGGGCTCCTCAGCACGCGTTCACGCAGCAAGCTCTGTTCGGGGGCGCGCGCGCATGGGAGCCTCTGTACGGGTCTATGGTGGGCCGAACAGCCGGGATCTGAGTTCCGCCATGGGTGGATCGATCCGCGTCGACAGCCCTAGCTAGCAAGTGCAGCCCGGCGGCGGTTTCACGCAGCCGGGTGCTTGCGCTTCCCCGGTGAAGCAGGTATACGGCGCGGCTCGAACAGGCAGTTTCGGCTGCCAATCAACAGAATTCTACGCATGTGGAGAGGCTCATGGCCGTCCCTAAGAGTAAAGTCACCAAGAGCAAGCGCGGCTTCCGCCGTAGCCACGATGCCATCAGCTCCACGGCTTATGTCGAGGACAAGGACAGCGGCGAACTGCGCCGCCCGCACCATGTCGACCTGAAGTCCGGCATGTATCGCGGTCGTCAGATTCTCGAGCCGAAAGACGACTAAGTCGTTTTAGCTTGAATGAGTTACGCAAAGCGCGGCAGGTGGAAGCCTGTCGCGCTTTTCGTGTTTGTCGGACCGGACTGTCCGGTTCGCGAAACGTGAGAAAAGCATGCTCGGCAGTTGCCTCCGTTGGCGCCGCCTCTGAGTTCCGTGCTGCCCATCAACCAGGTCAGAGAATTTTTTACCACGCGACGTTCGATTCGATTCGCCGTTACGGCTATAAACCTCCTCGATCCACGCCCCGCCGGGGTGTTTTGCTGCTGACCTTGCATGAGCCTTGCTGTCGAAAAATCCTCCATTCCCGGGTTTCTTGAGATCAAGATTGTCGGGGCGCCGGGGCATACCGCGCTGGTCTCTCTCTTGACCAAGTTGGAGGCGATGCTTGCGACGGATGCGTTTTTCGGTCTGCTTGTTGATGCCCGCGACGCCGAGTTCCCTGAAGGGCGCAGCTACAGCCGCGAGGCTTGGGAAGACACGCTGACAATTCTGAACAGCATCCCGATTGCCTATCTCAAACCGGCGAACTTCGAGGCTGACCGCGAGGTCGTCATTCGCGCTGTGATCCACGAGTGGGAGGCGGATGTCGCTTTTTTCACCGAACGCGAGCCGGCCGAGGCCTGGTGTCGCGAACAATGCGCCGCCCGAAGCGCCTAGGCTGCACAAAAGCACACAGGTTTGCGCTAACACCCGGTCCCGTGACTTGCGTCTCTGCTTGGCTTGTTTAAGAAGCGCGCCAAGACCTGTCCTGCCGGAGACGTGACACCATGACCGCAATCACCGACATCATCGCCCGCGAAATCCTCGACAGCCGCGGAAATCCGACGGTTGAAGTCGATGTGGCCCTGGAGGATGGCAGCCTCGGACGCGCTGCCGTTCCTTCTGGTGCCTCGACGGGGGCCCACGAGGCGGTCGAGATGCGCGACGGCGAGGATCGCTATAATGGCAAGGGCGTCAACAAGGCTATCGACGCTGTTGAGGGCGAGATCTACGAAGCTCTGGCCGGCATGGATGCCGAAGACCAGCGCCGTATCGACGACATCATGCTGGAGCTCGACGGGACGGCGAACAAGGGCCGGCTCGGCGCCAACGCCATTCTCGGCGTTTCCATGGCCACGGCACATGCCGCCGCGGCCGCGCAGGGCATGCCGCTCTATCGCTATGTCGGCGGTCTCAACGCCCGTGTCCTGCCGGCGCCGATGATGAATATCGTCAATGGCGGTGCCCATGCGGACAATCCCATCGACTTCCAGGAATTCATGATCATGCCGGTCGGTCTGCCGACCTTCTCTGAAGCGCTTCGCTGCGGTGCGGAAATCTTCCACGCGCTGAAGTCCAGCCTCAAGGCGAAGGGCCTCAACACGAATGTTGGCGATGAGGGCGGTTTCGCGCCGAATATCGCCACCGCCGAGCAGGCTCTCGACGAAGTCATGGCCGCCATCGAGAAGGCGGGCTACAAGCCGGGCGAGGAGGTTGCCCTGGCACTCGATGTCGCCTCGACGGAGTTCTACAAGGATGGCCGCTATGTCCTGGCTGGCGCAGGCGAAAGCTATGACGCCGAAGGCTTTGCGCAGTATCTGGAAATGCTGGTGGGCAAATATCCGATCATCTCCATCGAGGACGGCATGGCAGAGGATGACTGGGATGGCTGGAAACAGCTGACCTCGCGTCTGGACGGCAAGTGCCAGCTGGTCGGGGATGATCTCTTCGTCACCAATCCGGAGCGTCTCGCCCACGGCATCGAGATTGGCGCGGCGAACGCCATCCTGGTGAAGGTCAACCAGATTGGCACGCTGTCGGAAACGCTCGATGCGGTCGATATGGCCCTGCGCTCGGGCTATGGCGCTGTCATGTCCCACCGCTCCGGCGAGACCGAGGACGCGACCATTGCGGACCTCGCCGTTGCGACCAATTGCGGGCAGATCAAGACCGGCTCCCTGGCTCGCTCCGACCGGACCGCCAAATACAACCAGCTCCTGCGCATCGAAGCCGAGCTCGGCGAAACCGGCGTGTATGCGGGCGACAGCTCAATTGCCAATTAAGTCAGGCGAGTAACGCTTCCTTCACGCTGATCGCATTTACTGCACCCCATCGACACGGCGAAATGCCGGCAGACAGGGTGCGTATCGGTGAGCGCGATCACTCGCTTCATACCGACTTTCTTTCTCTCGCTCGTGATAGCCTATTTTGGCTATCACGCGCTGACCGGTGAGCAAGGTCTGCTCAACTGGGTCGTGGTTGAGGGTGAGATCTCGAATGCCGAGGCCGAACTGGCCCTGGCGATCGCCGAGCGTGAGCACCTGGAGACGGTCAAGGCCCGTCTCAGCAATGAAAGCCTCGATCTCGATTATCTCGACGAACGCGCCCGCGCCGTACTCAATGTCGCCCACCCGCGCGACTTCATCGTCGAGATTGAACCGGACGCCTACCGCTAGGAAAAAGGCGGAGCCGCTGACCGGCCCCGCCCGTGTTCGAAATCCGCACTGCGGACCTATCCGACCGTTTCCTCATCGATCGCCACGACCTCCTCGTGGACTTCCTTGAGCGTGCCCAGGAAGCTGATCGCATCGGCAATCTCCTGCGCGCTCTTGGTGTCGAGCTTGGCGGAGAGATCTGGCGGTGTGACATCCAGATAGTATCCGACGATCTGCGGGGAGCGGAATTTCACTTCCAGCTCGCCGGCATCAACCGTCATCGAGACCGCTTCGCGATTACTCGTATCGCTCTCGACAGAGCTCGTATTGAACAGGAAGAACCCGCCGCCGGAGCTTTTGATCGTGCTGGCGTATTCCTTCATGTGTTTGGTTTTCGAGAAATCGAAATTCATCCGGATCGTTACGTCCTTGGCGATCAGCAAGGAGACCGGATAGGCAGGCAGGATCTGGGAGTGCAGCTGTTTCTGCAGATCCGTGTCGGCCTGGATCTGGTCCGAGGTGACAGCGCGCTCCAAGTTGAAGGTCTGGTTATGAGCCCGGAAGTAATTGGCGCTCTTTGCGAAGATCGTCGGGTCCAGCCAGGCCCGGCGGATATTCACCTTCTTCACCAGCATGCGCAGCTGGATCTTGGACTCACCGGACATGAAGTAGGACGCGAAATCCGACGTCTCCTTTTGCTCGTTGGAGCCGTAGGAACCGAAGAAGAAATTCACCCCCCACTGGCGCTTGGAGAAGGTCGTCTTGAGAACTTCCTCGGACTCCATGTCCTTCTTGTTCAGGACCATGGTGACTTCCGACCAGCTTTCCGGCTGCGACGACGCGTAGGGGTCGGGCTGGTCGACGCGGTCCAGATTCGTGCGCGGCGTGATATCGCCCGCTTTGGGCGTTGCCGGGATGGCCTTTTCGGTCAGAGGTACGAAGGCCCCGTTGACCGTCTCCTTGCCGACCTTGCGCTCCTTTTTGGGATCCCAGAGCGTGTTCCACATCGTCATGGACGCCTGCATCATCTCCGCCTGCATGCGCTCGAGCGAGGTCAGGCGCTGGCGAAGCTGGTCGATATAGCCCGCAATCCACTGCAGATCACTCTGGCGCCCCTTGGCTTCCAGCCAGGACGCGGCCTTGCCGGCGAGGCTGGAACCAGCCTCGATCGTGGCATCATGGGCGGCCCAGACGGAATTGTGCTGGTCCATAATCTTTCCGGCGGCCTTGATGATTTCCTTGTAGTCCGCCTTGCCGCCGGCCATCTCGAAAGCGGCGGCGCCTGCATTGGCGAGGTTCTCGGTCAGATCCTGGCCGTCGGACGTACCGGTCATTTCCTCGATGAAATCATCCGGGCCCTTCTGCGTGGCATCGAGATAGGAACAGACAGCCTCCACGACGACATAGACGCTGTCGCCCCATTCCTGGGCGAGCTTGGTCCGCAGCTCGTCATAGGTCTGCGAGGCGGCCTGGAACTCTTCCAGGCGGAGCCGGACATCCTCGTCGGAGATTTTAGGCATGATCGCTGTCCAGGCGAGCACTTCAGCCTGGATTGCACGGATCGCGTTGGTGACCTCCTTGTACTTGGCCTGCGGCGTTTCGAGATAGTCGAGCTCGCCGACGCTGGTCCTCAGGTCCGTGCTCCAGGTCATCGGCTGGGAGGTGGACGGCGCATAATCGCCACCACCAATTTCCGGCGGCACCGGGACGGTGAGGTCGCGCAGGAGGTTGCGAGCGCGGGTCAGATTGGGATCGCCGCCCGTGTCCAGAATCGCGATCGCGCCTTCCCATTCGCGCAGCGGGAATTCGGACAGGAGCCGGTTGTGCGCGGCAGTGATGGAATCCGTATAGGCCCGGGCATTGACCGCATACCAGTCCAGATAGGCATTGTTCTGCTTCAGCGGGTCTGCCGGATAGAGCTTTTCGAGGCGACGACGCTCATCATTGCGAGCATTGGCCCAGGCGCGCTCGGCGGCGACGAAACGGGCGTGGAGAATATCAAACCATTGGGCGATGGTGACTTCTTCGTCCTTCTTGCCTTCGTTGATTATCACCTTCTTCTGCAGCTTCTCGCGGATGATCTGCTGGAGCTTGAGAAGGTCTGCATTCACCAGTGGGCCGAGATTGGCGATAACCGAGGCATAACGGTCGGAGACGCGGCTGCCATCCGGCTGGGTAATCGGCGAGGGGGGAATATAGTCGTCAAACAGCTGGGAGATCATGGCGCGCTGAAGGGGCGGCATGATGAAGCCGGTCTCGTCCGGATTCCAGTCGAGCAGTTTCTGGTCGAGAACCGTGGCCGGCCAGCTCAGGGCGAGCATCTGGTAGGGGTTCATATTGCCGAATGCGCTCTCGAAACCGTTGTAGAGAACGGTCGAGAAGTCGCGGGCGGGTTCCTCTCCGAGCTTGTCGTTCTTTTTCAGTCCGGTCAGGGCGGCCAGATCGCGCTGGGCCCGGCGGCGCGCATCGCGCCGGGTAACGGCCCGCGTGGGCGCCTTGCTGGCTGCGGTGCTGGATGCGGTCGTGGGTTCAGACTTTTCGGATCCGGATTTGTCGGTCGCGGATTTGGTGCCATCCGTATTCGGAGTTGCGGTGTCGGCCATGATCTTGTCCTTGGCTGGAAGCTACGACTGATGTCTACGAGTGCTCGAACGCGACGCAGGGGTCCGGCGCCGCGCCTTTCGAGGGCGGCGCAGAGGACCGGTACAGACAACCGCGCGACGGGGCGGGCGGCTCACTCACTGGCGGTACAAACCACGCGATCAACGGATCAGATTTACGCTTGCCAGGCCTTGATCAGGCCAGGGCGGACCCATGTTCAGGTCTCGGACCCTGTTCAGGTCCATGGGGTGCGGGATTTCGGCACTCATCCGCACGTGAAACGCGGTGGTCCGACCCCGTCTTGCTGCCCGGGTACGTCCCCGGCAGAGCAACTTAAGCCATTGCATAATTGCATGAACAACCCCAAAGCGCAATCTGCCTGATTGTAACGCAACCGCGTCTGGAGAATTCGACAAGCGCTTGCAGTTTCGGGGAGAAGTCTGTTATGGCCGTTCGGGAATGACAGGGAGTGCGAAGTAATAGCTTCGCAAGCGAAATATGGCAGCTAAGAGCGCGGCGTTCAAACCGGCCACCGAGGAACAGCTTCTCGACTATTATCGCGACATGCTGATGATGCGGCGTTTCGAGGAAAAGGCTGGTCAGCTCTACGGCATGGGACTCATTGCCGGCTTCTGTCACCTCTATATCGGCCAGGAGGCCGTGGTGACGGGCGTGCAGGCGGTGCTGGAAGAGGGTGACCAGGTCATCACCGGCTATCGCGACCACGCTCACATGCTCGCCTGCGGCATGGACCCCAAGGGCGTCATGGCCGAGCTGACGGGCCGCGAAGGCGGATATTCCCGCGGCAAGGGCGGCTCCATGCACATGTTCTCCCGCGAGAAAAACTTTTACGGCGGCCACGGTATCGTCGGCGCGCAGGTCGCCCTGGGCACCGGTCTCGGCTTCGCGAACTGGTACAAGGATAATGGCAAGGTCTCCGTCGCCTATTTCGGCGATGGTGCCGCCAATCAGGGCCAGGTGTATGAGAGCTTCAACATGGCCAAGCTCTGGGACCTTCCGGTCATCTATGTGATCGAGAACAACCAGTACGCCATGGGCACGGCGGTCAAGCGCGCCTCGTCCGAAACGCACCTCTACAAGCGCGGCGTCTCCTTCGGCATTCCGGGGGAGGAAGTCGACGGCATGGATGTCGAGGCGGTCCGCAAGGCGGCGCACAAGGCGGCCAAACACGCCCGCTCCGGCAAGGGCCCCTACATCCTCGAGATGAAGACCTATCGCTACCGCGGTCACTCCATGTCCGACCCGGCCAAATACCGGACCCGCGAGGAGGTCGACGAAGTGCGCTCGCACCACGACCCGATCGACATGGTCAAGGCGAAGATCATCAAGGCGGGCGTCGCCACCGAAGAGGATCTGAAAGCGATCGACAAAGAGGTGAAGGCCATCGTCAACGAGGCCGCCGAGTTCGCCAAGACGTCTCCAGAGCCTGATCCGAGCGAGCTTTACACCGACGTGCTGGTGGAAAGCTGATGACCCCGCAAGTCAAACATTTCCTGGCCGAGTGGCACGGGGCCGTGGAGACGCGGGATCGTAACCGGCTGGCGGCGATCATCGCCGAAGGCTGCGAGCTGCACTCGCCGGTCGTCTGGAAGCCGTCCAGCGACAAGCATTATCTCCTGCATATCCTGATGGGCGTGATCCAGACGGTCGAGGGCTTTGCCTATCGCGCCGAGTGGGTTGACGGGAACGAGATCATTCTCGAGTTCACCGGGACCGTTGACGGGATGGGCCTCGTGGGGATCGACAAGATCTCCCTCGACGAAAACGGTCATATGTGCCGGATCGAAGTTCTCATCCGCCCGCTCAACACGCTTATCGAATTTGCCACGCGCATGCGCGAACACGCGCTGCGCTACAAGCCCGAAGCCGCAAACGGCTAGGGCCAGAAATCTGACAGGACCGACGACATGGCCATTGAAATCCTGATGCCTGCGCTTTCTCCGACGATGGAAGAGGGCACGCTTGCCAAATGGAACATCAAGGAAGGCGACAAGGTCGAAAGCGGCGATGTGATCGCTGAGATCGAGACCGACAAGGCGACGATGGAAGTCGAGGCGGTCGAGGAGGGCGTGGTCGCCAAACTCCTGATCGCGGAGGGCACGGAAGGCGTGAAGGTGAATGCCGTCATCGCCGTACTGGCGGAAGAGGGCGAAGATGCCTCTGCCGTTGATGTGCCGACTGAAAAGCCGGCCAAGAAGCCTGGCAAGAATGCTGAAAAGCCCGCCGCGGATCCGGCTCCGGCCATCGATGAGCGCCCGACGATGATGGCGGCAAATGTTGCGTCCGTGTCGGACCCGGACATTCCGGCCGGTACGAAAATGGTCTCCACTACCGTACGTGATGCGCTGCGCGATGCCATGGCCGAGGAAATGCGCCGTGACGACACGGTATTCGTCATGGGCGAGGAAGTCGCGGAATATCAGGGCGCCTACAAGGTCACGCGCGAACTCCTGCAGGAATTCGGTCCCAAGCGCGTCGTCGACACGCCGATTACCGAGCACGGCTTTGCCGGCCTGGGTGTCGGCGCGGCCTTCAACGGCCTGCGTCCGATCGTCGAATTCATGACCTTCAACTTCGCCATGCAGGCGATCGACCACATCATCAACTCGGCTGCCAAGACGCTCTACATGTCCGGTGGCCAGATGGGCTGCCCGATCGTCTTCCGCGGACCGAACTCCGCCGCCAGCCGCGTTGGCGCGCAGCACTCGCAGGACTATTCCGCCTGGTACGGCAATGTGCCGGGCCTCAAGGTGATCGCGCCCTACGATGCCGCCGACGCCAAGGGCCTCCTCAAAGCCGCGATCCGCGACCCGAACCCGGTCGTCTTCCTCGAGCACGAGCTGATCTATGGCGAGAGCTTCGACGTGCCGGAGATGGATGACTACGTCCTGCCGATCGGCAAGGCGAAAATCCGTCGCGAGGGCACGGATGTGACCATTACCGCGCATTCCCGCATGGTCGGCTTTGCGCTGGAAGCCGCTGAAATCCTGGCCGGCGAGGGCATCTCCGCCGAGATCATCGACCTGCGCACCATTCGTCCGCTGGATACGGAGACCGTCGTCCAGTCGGTCAAGAAGACGAACCGTCTCGTCACCGCCGAGGAAGGCTGGGGCCGTATGGGTGTCGGCGCCGAGATCGCTGCTGTCGTGACCGCCGAGGCTTTCGACTATCTCGACGCCCCGCCCGCCCGCGTCCACCAGGAAGACGTCCCGCTGCCCTATGCCGGCAATCTTGAAAAGCTGTCGCTTCCGGGGACGGCGGATATCGTGAAGGCGGCCAAGGCTGTCTGCTACGCGGAGTAGGGTGATTGTCGGTGCAGCAAAAATCCTGGCGTCACGGTGAGTGTCATTGCGGTGAGGTCGGCTTTGCCGTGAACCTGCCGGATCAGGTCGTTGCGCTGTCGTGCAATTGCTCGATGTGCTCGAAGACCGGTTTCATCCACCTCATTGTCGAGAAGGATGATTTCAGGATCGAGCGCGGGGCCGAGAGCCTGACGACCTATACGTTCGGCACCCATACGGCGAAGCATATGTTCTGCTCGAAATGTGGCGTGAAAAGCTTCTACGTGCCGCGGTCGCACCCCGATGGATGGTCCGTCAATCTGCGCTGTCTCGATGCTGACGCCAATCTCCAGCTGCGCTTCGAGGAATTCGATGGCGCTAACTGGGAAAAGAATATCGAGCAAATCGAAGGTTATGAGCGATAATGCTTCGCTCGCGTAACAAAAACCTGTTCCAGCGGGCTGCGTGGTTGTCGAAGTGAGACGGATCGCGTATCCCTCGAAACCTAATATTATCCGGGGGCTTCCATGCCGATTGAAATCCTGATGCCTGCGCTTTCTCCGACGATGGAAGAGGGCACGCTTGCCAAATGGAACATCAAGGAAGGCGACACGGTCGAGAGCGGTGACGTGATCGCCGAAATCGAGACCGACAAGGCCACGATGGAAGTCGAGGCTGTGGACGAGGGTACGGTCGGCAAGGTCCTGGTCAGCGAAGGCACCCAGGGCGTGAAGGTGAATGCGATCATCGCCATGCTCCTCGAAGAGGGCGAGGACGCCTCGGCTCTCAACGCGCCGAGCAAGCCCGCCGCGGCGCCCGCCGAACCGGAAGCCAAAGCGGTCGCCGGGGACAAGCCGGCACCGGCCGCGAAATCCGAGGCACCGGCACGCAATGGCGCCGCCGCGGCGCAGGGCGACCGGATCAAGGCATCGCCGCTGGCCCGCCGGATGGCGGAGCTTGAGGGGATCGATCTGGGCAGTCTGGACGGTTCCGGTCCGCAGGGCCGTATCGTCAAGCGGGATATCGAAGCGGCCAAGTCTGCGCCCGCGCCCCGGCCGGCCAAGGCTGATGCGGCAGAGCCGACCCCGGTTGCTCCAGCGGTCGCCGAGGATCTGGGCGATGATCCGCTGCGCAAGTTCGGCTATGAGAAATCCCGTTACAAACTGGTCGATGCGGACAACATCACGAAGGTCTCGGCCAAGCGTCTGACCGAGAGCTTCCGCGACATCCCGCACTTCCCGCTCAACATGGATCTCGAGATCGATGCGTTGATGGACTTCCGCAAGGAGATCAACGCCCGTGCTCCGGAAGGGGTGAAGGTCTCGGTCAATGACATTCTGATCAAGGCCTCCGCCATGGCGCTGGCTGCGGTTCCCGAAGCGAACGCGTCCTGGGTTGGTGATGGCCGGATCGCGCTGCACAAGGGCACCGATGTCTCCGTCGCCGTGGCGATCGAGGGCGGTCTCATCACGCCGATCATCAAGAATGCCGCCAATCGTGGTCTGGTGAAGATTTCCAAGGACATGAAGGATCTCGCGGCGCGCGCCAAGGAGCGTAAGCTGAAGCCGGAAGAGTTCCAGGGCGGATCCTTCTCGATCTCCAATCTCGGCATGTTCGGGGTGAAGTCCTTCTCCTCCATCATCAATCCGCCGCAGGGCATGATCCTCTCGGTCGGTGCAGGCGAAAAACGCCCGGTCGTGAAGGATGATGCGCTGGCCATCGCCACGGTGATGTCCGTGACGCTCACCTGTGACCACCGGGTCGTGGATGGCGCAACCGGCGCGCGCTGGCTCGCGGCCTTCAAGGGCTTCGTTGAAGATCCGCTGTCCATGATGATGTAGGACTGTCCATTGCCGTTGAGGCGAGCGGCAGGCCCTGGCCCTGGAGCGCTGGCGAAACCGAGCGGTCATTGCAGCGGAACCAGCCTGCGATGGAGAGACGCGATTTCGCCGTCTCCAGGACTTCGTGGGGAATTTCTTCGGACAGAAACACCGCGAGGGATCCGAATTCCGGCGCGATGTCTTCGATCATTCTGTCCTGCTCGTCATAGATGCGCAGGGCGCCGCCATGCGTTGGCTCCCAATCCGGATTGAGATAGAGCACCGTGGACAGGAGGCGGTTCCGCTTGCCACGGAAACTGTCGACATGCTTTCGGTAGAAGGCGCCGGGCTCGTCGTAGAGTGCGTAGTGGCATTCAAAGCTGAAAACGCCGAGGAAGAGCTCGCGATTGACGGCTTCGCGCAATTGCTCGGCGAAGGCGAGATAGCGCGCCTGGGCGTCAGACGTCCCGTCAAACCAGCGTGTGCGGTCCCGGCGGATGGCGCGTTCAATTTCTCCACCATCCTCGCGACCAATGCCGGCGAGGGTCAGGGCTTCCTCATCCCGCAGCTGCAGGGCCTCCGCGCGGAGCGCAGCCAGCATGTCGATCTGGCCGATACGGAAAACGCCATAGCCCTGGCGAGCGATATCATCGCACAGCATGGAAAAGTCGATAAGCGGCGGACCGGCAAGGTCCACGAGCGGCTGGCTCAATCGCGTCATCCTGAAATCTAAAGAGCGCGGCGACTTACGCCCGTGCGGGAATCTGGTCAATCTGTTTTTTCGAACGACTGATCCCAGACATCTTGCTTGTGGAGGCCTTGCCATGACCGTGGAAACCATCTCTCTCGTCGACAAGCATGCCCAATTCTCCGAGGCTTGGTCGCCCAAGCGGATTGCGCGCGTCGACAATTACGAGGTGAAGCTGGCCAAGGCGGTGGGCAGTTTTGACTGGCACAAACATGATGATGAGGACGAGCTATTTCTGGTCACCCAGGGCATTCTCCATATCGAGATCGAAGGCCAGGACACGATCGTGCTCGGGCCCGGCGAGATCTGCGTCATTCCGAAGGGCGTGCGCCACCACCCGATCGCCATGACGGACGAAGTCCATCTCATGCTGTTCGAGCGTGAGGGCGTCGTGAATACCGGAGACAATACATCCAGTGATCTGACGCAGACGATCGAGGATCTCTAGCGCCCGGCCGGTGAGCGGTTTCGACGCCCGCCCCATTGATCGCCGGAGAGGGGGCTGGTAGGGAGTGTTTCTGATGCGTCCTAATAATTTCGCTCGCGAATAAAGAGGTATTCCATGGCTGCTGCGTCTTACGATGTGATCGTTATCGGTGGTGGACCCGGCGGCTATGTCGCGGCGATCCGCGCAGCCCAGCTGGGCATGAAGACAGCTGTAGTCGAGCGCGAGCATCTGGGCGGTATCTGTCTCAACTGGGGCTGTATCCCGACCAAGGCGCTGCTGCGAACCTCCGAAGTCTTCCATCTTATGCAGCATGCCCAGGAATTTGGCCTGTCTGCCGAGAAGGTCGGTTTCGACATCGATGCCATCGTCAAACGCTCGCGCAAGGTCGCGGGGCGTCTGTCCGGCGGTATTGGCATGCTGTTGAAGAAGAACAAGGTCGATGTGATCGAAGGCGAAGCAACGCTCGCCAAGGGTGGCGCAGCTCCGAAGGTCATGGTTGGCAAGGACAGCTATGCCGCCAAACACGTCATCCTGGCGACTGGTGCCCGGGCGCGGACCATCCCGGCGGCGGGCCTGGAGCCGGATGGCGACAAGATCTGGACCTACAAGGAAGCCATGACGCCGAAGGCGATGCCGAAATCTCTGCTCGTTATCGGCTCCGGTGCCATCGGGATCGAATTCGCCAGCTTCTATCGCACCATGGGCGCCGAGGTGACCGTCGTCGAGATGATGGATCGCGTTCTGCCGGTCGAGGACAAGGAGATCTCAGACTTCGCGGCGAAATCCTTCAAGAAACAGGGCATGTCGCTGATCACGTCCGCGCAGGTCGAAAAGCTGGAAAAGACGTCGAAGACCGTGAAGGTCCACGTCAGGAATGCCAAGGGCAAGGTTGAGATCGTTGAGGTCGAGAAGGTCATTCTCGCCATCGGCATCACCGGTAATGTCGAGAATCTCGGCCTGGAAGCGCTGGGCGTCAAACTAGATCGTGGCCATGTCGTCAATGACGGTTTCGGCCGAACGAATGTCAAAGGCCTCTATGCAATCGGCGATGTCGCCGGTCCGCCCTGGCTGGCCCACAAGGCGAGCCATGAGGGTGTGGTCTGTGTCGAGAAGATCGCCGGCATGGATGTGCACGCCTTTGAGACCGGCAATATTCCCGGCTGTACCTATTGTCACCCGCAGGTCGCCTCGGTCGGTCTCACCGAAGCCCGGGCAAAAGAGGCGGGGTATGACATCAAGGTCGGTCGCTTCCCCTTCGTCGGCAATGGCAAGGCGATTGCGCTGGGTGATGACCAGGGTCTGGTGAAGACGATTTTCGACGCCAAGACCGGCGAGCTCCTCGGAGCGCACATGGTCGGCGCAGAAGTCACCGAAATGATCCAGGGCTATGTCCTTGCGCGGCAGCTGGAGACGACCGAGGAAGATCTGATGCACACCATTTTCCCGCACCCGACGCTGTCGGAAATGATGCATGAGAGCGTGCTCGATGCCTATGGGAAGGTCATCCATATGTAGCGGATGTGCGAAAGCGTGCATCCAATCTGCTGACGAGCTGCATCTGAGAGTCTGAAACCTGCGCACCGTGCGCTGGATGGAGGAGCCCCATGCTGAAACGTCTCACCCTCGTCGCCGTGACTGCCCTCGCAGCATCGGCCTGCTCATACAACAGCTACGGCACAGCTGAAAACCGGTCCATCGAAGGCTCCGGCATGGTTGCCTCACGCAATGTCGACGTGCCCGGCGATGCAGACTTCTCCGGTATGATGGTCGGTGTTGATGGTTATGTCGGCCGTGACCTGTCCGTTTCCGGCGCAACGGTTCGCGCGCATGTCGATGTCGGCCGTGACCTGTCCGCTGAAGGCGCACGGGTGCGGTTTCGCGGCGATGTGGGCGGGAATGCTGACGTGGCAGCTGCGACCGCCGAACTTCAGGCGGACATTGCCGGTCGACTGGTGATCGCCGGTGCCCGTTTCACCATCGACGGATCGGTGCAGGGGGATACGGAAGCCAATGGTGCACGCATGGATTTCCGTGGCGATTTTGTCGGTCCTGTCCACATTGTCGGAGAGGGTGACCGCGAAAGCGGCCGCGCCATTCTCGCCGGTCGCTTCCTCGGCGGAGGACGCGTCTGCGCCACCGAGATCGAGATCCGGCGTCAGGCCGAGTTCGATGGCGACTTCCTTTTTATCGCGGAAGAGCGCCCCGCCGGACTTCCCCAGTCAGCGCGGTATGAGCGCCTTGATGGGCGCGAATGTGATCGGATCCGCCTCTGAGATCGTTAATTGCGCAGAAAAAAGCCCGGCTCTGATGGCCGGGCTTTTTTACTTCGGCGGGACTATTCCGCAGAGGCGGGCTCCGGTGCAGGGGCGGCTGCGCCGGCCATCGCCTCTTCGACTGTCCTCTGGACACGTCCGTAATCGGTCTTGCCTGTACCCAGAACCGGGACTTCATCCACGATGATGATTTTCTTCGGAATGGCCAATTCTGTGACGCCGTGATTCTTCGCGAAGGAGACAAGGTCCGCGCGGTCCGCCTTGGGATAGGTGGTCAGCAGAATGATCTGTTCGCCCTTGCGCTTGTCCGGAATGGCCGCCGCAGCATGCATGTCATCAGGCCACAGGGCCGTGGCGCAGTTCTCTACGACCGCCAGTGAGACCATTTCGCCGCCCAGCTTGGCAAAGCGTTTCACGCGGCCGCGAATCCGCAGGAATCCCTGCTTGTCGATGGCGACGATGTCGCCCGTATCGTGCCAGCCGGCATCCGGCTCCTCGAGAACAAGGGGCGCAGACGGCCGGATATAACCTTTCATGATGTTGGGGCCCTTGATGTGGAGCTGGCCGCCATCATTGATCCCGGGAACGGGCACGAGCTTGGCTTCGGTGCCTGGCAGCAATTGCCCGACTGTACCGGGCTTGTTGTTCTCAGGCTGGTTTACCGAAAAGACCGGCGCCGCTTCCGTGAGGCCATAGCCTTCCACGATCTCCAGGCTGAACCGGCGCTGTAGTGCCGTGCGAGTCTCGTCCTTCACTCGCTCGGCACCGCAAACGGCCATGCGGAGCGTCTTGAGATCTTCCGCATCGGCTGCCCGGGCGTACTGATTGATGAAGGTGTCTGTTGCGAAAAGAATGGTCGCCTTGGTCTCAGCCACGCGCTTGACGATGGTTTTCGCCTGCAATGGCGTCGGATGGCAGATCGCCGGAATACCGAGATTGAGGGGCAGGAGGACGCCGCCGGTCAGCCCGAAACAGTGGAAGGTCGGCATCGGATTGAACAGGATGTCCGTGTCAAAGATCCGGATGTGGTCCCGTACCTGTTCGACATTTGCCAGCAGGTTCGCGTGCGATAGCACGACACCTTTCGGTTCTCCCTCGGTACCCGAGGTGAAGAGGTAGACAGCGGCATCGTCCGGTGAGGGCCAGGCCCGTACCGCCCACGGCGCAACCATACCGACCGCCGCGGCAAGCTTGTCCATGGTCGAGAGATTTTCCCGGACATCCTCCAGATAGATCATCTCATGATCTTCAGCGAGTGCGGATTCGAGCCCCTGGAGCTCGCCGAGCTCGATGAATCGGTGCGCCGTGACGATCCGCTTGCATTGACTGGCCCTGCAGGCTGATTTGAGCGCGCGGTCGCCGGCTGTGAAATTGAGCATGGCGGGAACGCGGCCATAGGCCGAGATCGCGTAGAAGGCGATGATCGCGCCAACGCCCGTCGGGAGCAGAATTCCGACTGCATCCCCCGGTTTCGTGCCCTGTTTGAGTGCATGGCCAAGAGCGAAACTGGCCTTGATCAGGTCGTTATAGCTGAGCTCGCGTCCATCCGCATCGATCGCGGCAATCTTCTTGCCGCCATACCGACTGCGAGACTGCAGCAAGGCTTCAAAAATAGACTTGCGAATCCGGTTCAGATTGAAGTTGGCACCGCTATGGATTTTCTCCACTGGCGTGTCGGCGGCGTTATCCGCTGCCGGACCTCCCGTCAGGCTATCAGCCATTTAGTCCTCCCAGGCGCGCCATTCATTCCGGCGCCCGATGTTTTTATGTCCCGGATATTACTCAGCCCTGCCGCTTAGGGAAGGCATGACAATCATGTGAATGGAGTTTTTCGGACGGTGTTTTCTCGGAAAACAAGAAAAATTTATCGATAAACAAAAAATCGCTTGATATCGTTTTTCGATAATGTATGGTCAGTTCAACGCTTGGGGGCGTAAACAGGATTCGTATTCGGTTTCACCGATACGCCTTTTTGGACAGGAGATAGTTATGCGTAAGGCATGGCTGGCGGCGGGTGTAATCACCGCCGCAATGGCGACGTCGGGATGTGTCATCGTGGTTGGTGATGACGACGGCTCCAAAATGTTTCACTCCACCCGTGACGCTGACGGTTTTACAGTTCTCGATCGCAATGGTGACTACAGCCGAATCGGCGGGGACATGGATTTGCGGGGGCACGTCGGTGGCGATGTCAGCCTGATCAGCGGCGATGTCGACATGGATGACATGGATATCGGCGGAGAGCTGTCCATCGCAGCGGGCGATGTTGATTTTACCGGCCGCGTGCAGGGCGAAGCCTCGATTGCCGGCGGTGATGTATACTGGTCCGGTTATGCGGGTCGGGATCTTTCGATCGCGGCTGGCAGCCTCCTCGTGGAGGGCGTTGTGGAACGCGACGGCTCCTTCGCGGCCGCTGACATGCGTATCAATGCGGAGATTCGTGGCGAACTCCGTGCGCAGGCTGATGACATGTTTGTCGGTGCAGACGTTTCAGGTCCGACCCGTTTGGTCGCAGCAGATGATATTCGACGGTCCCGTCGCAATGATCCGGAACACGGCCGCATTGAACTGGCCGGTCATCTCTCCCAGGGCGGAGAGGTGTGCACTCGCACCCTGATCATCGGGCCGGATGCGCGCATCGACGGTACGCTGCATGTCTGGGCGGAGAGCGATCCGGTGATCGCCAGTGGAGCCCGGGTCAACGACCTTCGCTTCGAAGCCCGCGACGGCCGCGATTGCGACGACATTCTCGACTGATTTTCAAGACAACCGAACCTGACCGCCGGGGGGCGCAGGGAGTAAGGCAAATGAACATGAACAAGATGATGATGGCCGGGGGGCTGGCCGTTGCATTGCTGTCGGGCGCTGCCCAGGCCCAGGTCATTGGCGGTGATCTCACCGTCAATGGCAGCCGGGACGATGTCGAGTTTTTCGGCGGCGATATCCAGATCACCGGTGATATCGATGGCTCCGTCTCCGGGATTGCCGGGGATGCCCGCATCGATGCGAACGTTGCTGGAGATATCGAATTCTTCGGCGGTGAGGCCAATGTGTCCGGCCGTGTTGATGGCGAAATCGATATGGCAGGTGGCTCGATCTCCATTCGAGCGGATGTCGGCCAGGATGTGAATGTCGCCGCGGGTGATGTCCAGATCCGCGGCAATATAGGTGGCGAGCTCAACACCGCCGGAGGCAGTGTCGAACTGGACGTCATCGTTCAGGAAAGCGCCCATATCGGTGGTGGCTATGTCCTGATCTCGCAGTCGAGTGAGTTCTACGGCACGGTCGAGATTGTCGGTGGCGAGATCGAGTTCCTCGGCACGGCGCACGAAGCCGCTGATCTTGAGGCTGAAACGCTGATTCTTGCAGGTACGTTCGACGGAGATGTCGAAGTCCAGGCAGAGCGTGTTCGTATCCTGTCCACCGCCGTGGTCCGTGGCGAATTGCGGATCCGCGGACCGGAAGAGCCGGTCATGGAAGAGGGCGCCAATATCTCGACCCTCGACTACACCTACGAGGCCTACAACTTCGGCGCGGAAGACTGGGAAGATCTCGACATTCACATTGATGGTCCGTGGGAATTGATCGAAGCCCCGTTTGAGGCTGTCGGTCGCATGTTCCTCGGAAGCGCATTCCTGCTCGGCTTCCTGATTACGCTTCTGGCACCGCGCAGTGTTTCCAATATCGCGTCGTCTTTCCGGGAGCGTCCGGTCAGCGCAGGTCTTGTTGGTTTCGTGACCTTCGCGATGTCTCCGATCGTGCTGGCTATGCTCGCCGTGCTGCTCGGTATCACCTTTATTGGAATTCCGCTGATCCCGATGATGATCCTGCTCTATCCGGTCATTCTCTTCTTCGGTTTTGTCTTTGGTGGCATCGCTGTCGGTGACCTGATCTTCAACCGCAATCGACCGAACAAGGGTTTGGGGCTCGCCATGCGTGCCGTCTCGCTCCTGGTTGTCATGGTTGCCTTGGCTGTCCTCGGTGCCGTTCCGGGCCTCGGTGGCGTTGCAGGTCTCTTCGTCATGTTCATCGGCCTCGGTGCCTGGATGCTCTCGTTTGGCAAGCGTCCGAAATCCGACCCGGCGGACGAAGAGGATGAGAGCGAGGAGCGCCGCGCGCCGCGTCGCCGGAGGGAGCCGGAACCGGAGCCGGAGGAAGAGGCCGAAGCACCATCCTCTTCGGAAGATGACAATGCAGACAGGGAGGGGTGACCCGACCCCGAGGGCGCGCTAGTTTCCCCGCCACAAATCCTTCAAGAGAGGGCTCAAGGGGAAAATGCGTAAACTCACAGTGATTGCTTGGGCAGCAGCCGTCGCGACGCTCAATGTCGCGGCGGCTCAGCCTATTCGCCAGACCACCAATGACTGGTACGACGCGTTTCGTCAGCTGGAAGACGAAGACTGGCCATCGCCAAACCGCGAACGCCGCGCCACGGGTGCACCGGGGCCGGATTACTGGCAGCAGGATGTCGATTACGACATTGATGTCCACCTCAATGAGCGGACCAATGTTCTGACAGCGACGGAAACCGTCACCTATACGAACAACGCGCCCGACGAGCTCGATTTCATCTGGTTTCTGCTGGACCAGAACCGGTTCCGCCCGGACTCGATGGCCGTTCTGACCGAGACCGTCGGCGGCGGCGGACGCGCTGCCTCCCGTGTCGGCGGTTCCATGCCGGAAGGGATGTCCGCCTTCTCGATCCGGCGTCGTGACCGGCTGGAAGAAGACGGATACGGCTTCAACATTACCGCCGTGACGGATGCGAATGGCGACCCGATGGACCACACCATCGTCGACACGCTGATGCGCATTGATCTCGATGACACGCTAACCACCGGCGAAAGCGTCACCTTCACCATCGAATGGAACTACCGTTTGATCGAGACCCAGGTTGTTGGTGGCCGGGCCGGCTGGGAGTGTTTCGAGGAAACCGAAGACACGGGCGGGGACTGTATTTATCAGATCGCCCAGTGGTTCCCGCGCGCGGCCGTCTTCTCCGATTATGAAGGCTGGCACAACAAGGCCTTCCTCGGTCGCGGTGAGTTCGGCCTCGAATTCGGTGACTACGATGTCTCCATCACCGTGCCGCAGGACTTCATCGTGTCCGCAACCGGTGAGTTGCAGAATGCCGATGATGTGCTGACCCAGGCTCAACGTGACCGCCTTGAAGAAGCCCGGACGGCGGATGAGCCGGTCTTTATCGTGACTCCGTCGGAAGCCCGCGCCAATGAGCGTAGGGGCACCCGCTCCGAGGCGACCTGGGAATTCCACGCCGAAAATGTCCGTGACTTTGCCTGGGCCGGTTCGCGCAAATTCATCTGGGATGCCGTCGGCGTCGAGCAGGACGGGGAGGGCGTCGCCCCGGACCTTGTCATGGCGATGTCCTTCTATCCCAATGAATCCGAGCCGCTCTGGTCGACTTTCTCTACCCGGGCTGTCGAGCATACTCTCGACGTCTATTCGAGCTTTTCCTTCCCCTATCCCTATCCGGTCGCGCAATCGATTGCCGGTCCGCAGGGCGGGATGGAATACCCGATGATTACCTTCAATGGCGGGACCTATGGGCGCCCGGTCGTTGATGACGATGGCAATATCACCTACTCCCAGACCGCCAAGCGGGGGCTGATCGGTGTGATCATCCACGAAATTGGTCACATCTATTTCCCGATGACGGTCAACTCGGATGAGCGCCAGTGGACCTGGATGGATGAGGGGCTGAACACCTTCCTGCAATTCCAGGCCGAGCAGCAATGGGAAGACGGATTCCGGTCCCGCCGTGGCGATCCGGATCTGATTGCAGACTACATGGCGTCAACGGATCAGATGCCGATCATGACCCAGTCCGACTCGGTTCTGCAGTTCGGTAACAACGCCTATGGCAAGCCCGCGACCGCCCTGGTTGTGCTGCGCGAGACCGTTCTGGGGCGCGAGCTGTTCGACGAAGCCTTCCGGACCTATGCGCGTCGCTGGCGCTTCCGTCGTCCGACGCCCTATGACTTTTTCCGCACGATGGAAGAAGTGTCCGGCGTTGATCTCGACTGGTTCTGGCGCGGCTGGTTCTACTCGACCGATCACGTGGACATTTCCATCGATCGCGTCATCGAGGGCACGCTGAACACTGAGAACCCGCAGATCGAGAATGCCCGTGAGCGTGCTGACGATATCGAACTCCGGACCAATCTGACGCCGCAACGGAATGATGCCGAGGGCATTGTGATCTATGCGGAGCGCAATCCGGAAGTGATCGAATTCTATTCCCGAAATGACCCGCAAACGGTCTCCAATCGCCAGCGTGAGAGCTATGAAAGCTTCCGCGAAGGTTTGGAGGCGTACGAAGAAGAGATCATCGATCGGGGTGACCGCTTCTACTATGTCGACCTGTCCAACCAGGGCGGTGTGGTCATGCCGGTAATCCTGGAGTTCACCTTCGCCGATGGCGAAACGGATCTTGTCCGTATTCCGGCAGAGATCTGGCGTTACGACTCGCAGGCCGTGACCTGGGTCTACCGGACCCGGCGAGAGGTGGTGTCCGTGGAACTCGATCCGCTGCGGGAAACCGCTGATGCAGACCGTTCGGACAACTATTACCCGCCGCGCATCGAGCCGACGCGTCTGGAGATGTATCGCTCCAGCTCGTCCTCGAGCAATCTCATGGGCGATATGGATCAGCGCGTGACCCGCGACTCGATCCAGACGCGTCCGGAGTAAGGTGCGCGATTTGCGCGCCATAGCCCTTGCCCTGGCCGGGGCCGTCCTGATGGCGGCTCCGGTCGAGGCGCATGGCGTGCACGCCGGCGTAACGGAGATTTCTGTCAATCCGCGTACCAGTGAGATGGAGATTACTCACCGTGTGTATGTGGATGACCTTCTGACGGCGCTCGGGGATGAAACCCTGGATGCTGAGGCGTATTTCTCTGATCCGGACAAGGTCGCCGGCATTGGCAATTACATAGCCTCGGTCTTCCGCTTCGCGGACCCGACCGGTCTGCTCTACGAGCCGAGCTATGTCGGCGCGGAGCTGGATGGCGAGTTTGCCTGGGTCTATTTCGTGGCCCCGGTGCCGGACGACACGTCCGGCTTTATCGTTGATAACGACATTCTCGCGGACACGTTCGACGATCAAGCGATGATGACGAACTTCCGCTTCAACTCCCACGTCCGGACCGCTCTTCAGGGGCCCGGACGCAGGGATCCTGTTCGGGTGCGCTTCGACTAGCGGTCCGCCTGCCCGAAACGGGCATTGATCCAGTCAGACACGGTATTCAGGGCCATCGGGGACATGGTCTCCTCGATCTGCGCGTATTCGGCGATGGTGCCGGTCTGGGCGCGCTGGAAGAGATGGTTCTGATTTTCCAAAGCGATCACGGTTGCGTCCGGATTATCCGCGAGCGCAGCCTCGATTGCCGGGAGGTTGGCGCTGGCCAGAACCTGGAGGTCGAGCGTGCCATTCAACGCCAGCACCGGCTGGTGCAAGGCGGCGAGATAGGGGGCGGGATCGTGTCGCACCAGATCGAGATGCCACTGGCGAACGAACTGCGAGATGACCAGGTCGCGCAGATCGACCGGATTGCCCATCAGGTCCATGGCTTCGTCGGTCAGGATGGGGTCCAGCGCCTCGCGCGCGGCGTCCGGAGATGCCGCGGACGCGAGGGCGCCATAAATTGCGTCCAGGAGATCGGCGAGGGCCCCGAGTTGATCCACGCCGTACCCGCCCGCTTCAGCCATGGCGAGGGTCTGATCCTTGAGAAGCTGGCTTCCCGGTGTGCCGGGCCCTGCGAGCAAGACAATGAAGGCGATGCGGTCGTCTCCCGCGGCCATGACCGGTGCATGAAGACCGCCTTCGGAATGACCGATCAAGCCAACGCGATGGGAGTCAATCCTGTCCTGCTGGCGCAGGAAATCGAACGCGGCGCGTGCATCTGACCGGAGGTCTTCCATGTCGGCAGCGGCGAAGTCGCCCCGGCTTTCGCCGACGCCGCGGTCGTCGAAGCGCAGGACAGCGATGCCCTGCCGGGTCAGGTGATCGGCCAGGACCGCGAATGGGCGGTGTTCCCAGACGTATTCATCGCGATCCTGAGGACCGGACCCCGAGATCAGCACGACGGCCGGGAAGGGGCCTTCGCCTTCCGGGCGGGTCAGCGTCCCGGCAAGCGAGACGCTGTCGTCCGCGGGATTGTCGAACCGGACTTCCTCCGTCCTGTAGGGAAAGGGCGCGTGGGGCATTTGCGGACGGTTGAGCGCGATGACCTGGTAGCTGGTCCGCGTCCATTCAAGGGTCACATCCGGGAAGCCCGGGCGGAGCCATTGGCCGGTCATGCGGTCTCCGTCCACCTCACCGGAAAAGGTGACATTCGCCGCCGGGATCTGAAAGCCGACCCGGTCGCCATCACGGTCAAAATTGGTGACTGGAATGCCGTAAGCGCCCTGGTCTACCGAATCCAGCGCGACCTGGGTACCGGCTTCAGTGGTTTCGATCTTGAGTGCGAAGCCGAGCAGTGTGCCTTCGCGGTCGAGCACGGTTTCCCAGACGCCATCCATGCCCTCGACAATGTGTGCCTCGACGGCGTCAGGACGGCGCATGCTCATCGGCAGGGTGAGCCCCTGATTGAACTCACCATCATAGCTTTCGGTTTCAACGACCCATTCACCGGTAAAGCTGGCACCCATGCCGGCGATTTCGAAATGGAGATGGTCGGGATCAATCTCCACTGTAGAGACCGGGATTTTCCGGCCCGGCGCCTGGTCGAGGCTCTCCATGACCGCTGTCAGCTCACCGGTCTCATCTTCGGTGATGGTGACCAGAAGGCGCAGATTTCCGCCAGGCGTTTCCAGCGTGCCCAGCCAATCGCCTGTCAGCTCCTGGGCCTGGGCCGTAGTGGAGACAAGCGTGCTCAGGGTCAGGACCAGCAGGGATGTGAGTGCGTGCGTCATGAATTTTCTCCTGAATTCGGGGTGCACGGTCCCGGCCGGTCCGCCCGGGGCGGACCGCTCGAGTGTGCGGGGAAGAAGGAATGTGTGGGGTTACTTGCCGCGCAGTCGCAGCATGTTGAGCACGGCCAGGGCGACGCCGCTGAACAGGATGATCATTGCGGCCGGCAGTGCGTAGTCGATCGGCGCGAAGGTCCAGATCAGGGTGTAGGCAAGGGCGGTGATCACGAAGACCCGACCCGCGAAGCGGGTATGCGCCTGCATACGAGCGGGCTCGGTTTTGGTGCTGGTCAGTGAGACCGGACGCTTGGACGAAGCATTCCCGTAGAACAGGAAGATGATACCGAAGATCACGCCCATGACACGCTGTTCCAGATTGTCGCCGAGGTTTTCGGTCAGCTCATAGGAAATCGCGAGGGTCATGCCGAGGGGGATGATCATCATCACGGCCGCAGCACTGATGGACCAGCGAATGGAGCCCATATCGTCACGCCAGCGCTCATCATGATCCCGGCCGCGATTTCTCAATTCGATCACCGTCCAGGCGAGCGGCAGAAGGATCATGGCGGCCAGGAAAGCAAACAGGCCATCGGGTTCACGAATCGCTGCGATTGCGGACAGCGCAACGGTGGCGGTGACCAGCATCAGGGGCATCATCAGCATGGGTTTCTTGGCAGTCATTACACATCCTCCTGATCGGGAGTCTTGTCGTTCTGGCCAAGGCCGAACACCTGCGCGAAACCGAGCAGGGCGTCCTCGAGAACGGACAGCTTGATACGGTAGATTACGGATTTGCCGACCTTGGTCGCATCCACGAGGTCCGCTTCGCGGAGCACGGCGAAATGCGCAGACATGGTCGGCTTCGATACATCGAACTCCGCCGCGATCTCGCCAGCACTCATCGGCTTCTCTCGAAGCAGCTCGAGGACGCGGCGGCGCGTCGGGTCGGAAAGGGCTTTGAATACCTGGCTCATAACTAGACGATTAGCTAAACGTCGAAATGAGTCAAGACGATAATTCGATGGATGACTAATTAAAGGCTATCATATTGAATTATTGAGTGCGTTAGCACTCCACGACATTCACGGCGAGGCCACCCTGACTGGTCTCTTTGTACTTTTCCATCATGTCGAGACCGGTCTGCCGCATGGTTTCGATGACCTGGTCGAGAGAAACCTTCATGTCCGCCGAGTTGGCGCGAAGCGCGAGACGGGCGGCATCAATCGCCTTGATCGCCCCGATCGCGTTGCGCTCGATACAGGGGACCTGGACCAGACCGCCGACCGGGTCACAGGTCAGACCAAGATTGTGTTCCATGCCGATCTCAGCGGCGTCCTCGATCTGGTGGTTATTGGCCCCCATCGCCGCTGCAAGGGCCGCTGCCGCCATCGAACACGCCACGCCGACCTCACCCTGACAGCCTGCCTCGGCCCCTGAAATCGAGGCGTTCTTCTTGTAGAGCGAACCGATGGCCGCCGCCGTCAGAAAGAAGCGCTGCAGAGCTTCCTCATCATCCGGGTCGCGGTGGTAGCGGTCGAAATAGCGGGCAACCGCCGGAATGATCCCGGCCGCCCCATTGGTCGGAGCCGTCACGACCCGTCCACCGGCGGCATTCTCTTCGTTGACGGCCATGGCCCAGAGATTGATCCAGTCCATCGGGGCGAGCGGGTCCTTCTTGGGATCCACCGGATCGGATTTGAGGTCCCGGAACATTTTGGGCGCCCGTCGCTTCACATTGAGTCCACCGGGCAGGACGCCATCCTCTCGCAGGCCGCGATCAATACAGTCTTCCATCGTGCGCCACAGGCTCTCAATCCCTGCGCGGATTGTGTCTTCGGGCAAGAACGTCCGCTCATTGGCCAGCATGATGCGGTGAATTGATAGACCGGTACGTTCACCGATCTCCAGAAGCTCCCTGGCCGAGTTGAACGGGTAGGGCTCGCCTTCCTTCACATCGGCTGCGGAGTTTTTGCCAGCCTCGTGCTCGTCAATCACGAAGCCGCCGCCGATCGAATACCAGATTTCCTCTCGCAGAACGGTTTCGTCCGGACCGATGGCGCGGAACTTCAGCGCATTCGAGTGGAAGGGCAGACGGATGTCACCGCGGAAGTCGAGATCCCGCTTTTCCTCGAAGCCGATTTCCCGCCCATTGGAGAGTTTCAGCGTCTTTTCTGACCGGATGCGCGCAAGCCGCGCCGGCACGGTGTCCGGATCAAGACGTGCCGGGTCATGGCCTTCGAGGCCGAGGAGGACGGCAGTGTCAGTCCCGTGACCAAGCCCCGTCAGCGCCAGCGAGCCATAGAGTTCCGTTTCCAGGCGAACGAGCTGGTCTCCCGCATCGCGCAGCAGTCGGTCGGTGAAGAGCTTGCCAGCCTTCATCGGGCCCACCGTGTGGGAACTCGACGGGCCGATACCGATCTTGAACAGATCGAAGACGCCGAAATGCATGGGGGCTCCTAGCCTTCGCCGAGACCGCGATCACGCGTGAAGGCGTTGAAGCAGATGATGGTTTGCGTGTCCTTGATGCCGGAGATCGTCTGAACCTTCTGGTTTACGAAACGACCGATATCCTCGTCGTCCGCCAGACTGAAATGAGCAAGCAGATCAAATGCGCCGGAGATGGAATGCACCATGGGCGCTTCATCCAAATCATCAACCAGTGCCGCCGCGACATCATAGGTCCGACCCAGCTCACACTTAATGAAGACGTAGAATTGGCGCATGGAAGTCTCCCGGACTGGAAAGGCCGGAGCCGCACGTCGACTCCGGTGTTGAGGGCGACACTAGTACGAGTGCCTCCCGGGGTGAAATGCGTTTTGTGCAGTCAGCCCTTCGGTGTGTAGGTGGAGAGGGATCCGCCGCTTTCAGCAAGCTCAACAAGGAGCGGTGCCGGGGTCCACCACCGCGTACCCTGGCGCTGGGCGAAGGCCAGGATGCGTTCCAGCACGCGATCAAGCCCGATCGTATCGGCATAGCAGAAGGGGCCGCCGCGCCAGCGCGGAAAGCCGTAGCCATTGGCGTAAACCACATCGACGTCGCTGCCGCGGGCGGCAATGCCTTCACCAAGCAAGGTCGCGCCTTCCTTGACGAGGGCGTAGATGCAGCGCTCGACGATCTCTTCGTCGGAGATGTCACGCGGCTCCACAGACTCGCGTTGACGCACCTCGGTGATGATATCCTGAATGGACGGGTCGTCCTGCGGCGTGCGGTCGCCGTCCTTGTATCGATAGAAGCCCGCGCCGGTCTTCTGGCCCTTGCGCCCGATTTCGACAAGCTGGTCGTGGATCAGGAAGGCGCGCTTATCATACTGGTCGTCACTCAGCTTTTTTCGGTTCGAATAACCGATATCAAGCCCGGCCATGTCGGCCATTGTGAACGGGCCCATGGGCAGACCGAAGCTTGCCAGGGCCTTGTCGATCTGGCGCGGCGAGGCCCCTTCAAGAAGGAGAAGGCCCGCTTCGCGCCCATAGGCCGAGATCATGCGATTGCCGATGAAACCGTGGCAAACACCGGAAACGACTCCGATTTTCTTCATCCGCTTGCCCAGTGCCAGCGCTGTAACCAGCGTATCATCGCTGGTTTCATCCCCGCGCACGATTTCGAGGAGTTTCATAATGTGGGCGGGGCTGAAGAAATGCAGGCCAATCACGCGGCCTGGATTTTCGATGGACCGGGCGAGGACGTCGACATCCAGATAAGAGGTGTTGGACGCAATGATCGTATCTTCGGATACCACCTTGGTCAGCTCGGCGAAGACGCCTTTCTTGACGTCCATATCCTCAAAGACAGCCTCGATGATCAACTCGCTCTGCGCGAAGTCTTCCCATCCCGACGCGCGATTCAGGGCGGCGTGGCGTCGCGCGGCCTCGGCCTCGCTGATACGGCCCTTTGCGTGATCGCCATCGATGATTGCCCTGATCCGGTCGTGACCGACGCTGAGCGCGCCTTCATTTCCATCGAAAAGAGTGACACTGATACCCGCCGCCAGCAGAGAGGCGGCAATTCCAACGCCCATCGTTCCTGCGCCGATGACGCCAGCGCGCGAGATGTCCGTCGCCGTCCCGTTCACACCGGCGGGTGGTTTGGCTGACTGACGTTCTGCGAAAAAGAGGTGGCGCATCGCTTTGGACTGATCACCGGCGACGAGGTCCACGAAGAGCTCGCGTTCGCGCTTGAGCCCCGCATCAAAACCGTTTTCGAGGCCAAAGCGTGCGGCTTCGATGACGGCGAGCGGCGCGCTCTGTCCGGACAGGCGTTTGGCTGCATGGGATTCCCAGCGCGCGAAGTCCTCGGCAGAGTGGTCCGGGGCTGGCATGTGGGAAATGCGGCGCTTGCCCTGGGCTGCGGAGCTTGCGAAGGCGAGCGCGGTGGCTTTGAGGTCATCGGAAGTCACCTGGTCGGCAATCCCGGCGGCCTGCGCTTCTGACGCAGAAATCGGCTTGCCGGTCACGGCGAGCTGAAGACCGGTGTCGACACCTGCAAGACGGGGCAGGCGTTGCGTGCCGCCGGCCCCCGGAATCAGTCCGAGCGTGACTTCCGGAAGCCCGACCCGCGCTTTTGCGTCCATGACTCGGTAGTCGCAGGCCAGCGCGACCTCGAGACCGCCGCCGAGTGCCTGGCCATGGATGGCGGCAATCACGGGCAGGGGACAGTTCTCGATTGCGGACAGGACATCATTGAGTCCGGGAGCTTTCGGCGGTTTGCCAAACTCGGAAATATCCGCACCGGAGAAGAAGGTTCGTCCGGCGCAAAGGATGATGACGGCCTCGGCCTTGGCATCCGGATCGGCCAGGTGATTGACCAGGCCCTCACGCACGGCGTGGCCCAGCGCATTCACCGGCGGATTGTCCACCGTCAGGACCAGCGTGCTTCCAATCAGCTCTCGGGTGACAACACTCATCTTGAACTCCTAGGTGACGGCGGAACGAACGGCGAAACGGGCATCCTGCCACGCGCCGCTCTGCATGATATCGCTGATCTCCGAGACGGCACGCCACACATCTTCATAGCGGGTATAGAGCGGTGTGAAGCCAAAGCGGAGGATGTCGGGCGCGCGGAAATCGCCGATGACACCGCGCTCGATGAGCGCTTGCATGATGGCATAGCCGTCAGTGTGAGCGATCGAGACCTGGCTACCACGCTTTTCGGAAAGACGCGGACTAACGATGCGAAAACCGGACAGGTTCTCGTCAACCAGCTTGATGAAGAGATCACCCAGAGCCATCGATTTGCTGCGAATGTCAGCCATATCGGCCTCGAGCATCAGATCGAGCCCGCACTCCAGGGCAGCCATGCCGAGAATGCCGGGCGTGCCACACTGGAACCGGTCAATGCCGTCGCCTGCCTCATAGTGATCGGAGAAAGCGAAGGGCGCCTTGTGCCCCAGCCAGCCGGAAAGGGCTGGGAAAACCGTGTGGTGACGTTTGGCGGCAAACAGGAATGCGGGCGCGCCTGGGCCACCATTGAGGTATTTATAACCGCAGCCCACAGCGAAATCCGCATTGCAGGCGTTGAGTTCCACAGGCAAGGCACCGGCCGAGTGGGAGAGGTCCCAGATCACCAGAACGCCCTTGTCCTGGGCCGCTGCCGTGACCGTTTTCATATCCCACAGGGCGCCGGTCTTGTAGTGAGTATGGGTGAGCAGAAGGACCGCCACGCGGTCATCCAGCGAATCGAGAACAGCATCTCGCTCAACCAGTTCTGCCTTCAGCCGCCCGCCGCTCATCGCGGCGAGGCCTTCCATCATATAGGCGTCGGTCGGGAAGTTGCCGGTCTCGGAAAGAATGACAGAGCGCTCAGAGTTCAGTTGAGTCGCCGCGCTCAGCGCCTTGAAAACATTGATCGAGGTCGAATCGGCACTGATGACTTCGCCGGCGTCAGCCCCGATCAGGCGCGCAATCTTGTCGCCCAGTCGGCGAGGCGCATTGATCCAGTCATTGGTATTCCATGACCGGATCAGATCCTCACCCCACTCCCGGGTGACCACGTCCTGGATGCGGGCTGCGGTGGTGGTCGGAAGCGCGCCAAGCGAATTGCCGTCGAGATAGGTCACGTCCTTGGGCAGGTGGAAACGGTCGCGATACGCCGAGAGCGGATCCTGGCGGTCCATCTTGCGGATGGAGTCGATTGTTGTGGTCATGTCAGCTCCCTCAAGACGGCCCGGACGGGCGAGGCGTCGGCATCGACAATGGGAAGAGGCAGGGCGATGAGTTCATAATCGCCGTCCGGCACCCCGTCAAAAACCAGACCTTCCAGAATGCGAAGATCATGACGTTCGACGCATTTGTGGGCGTCGAGTGCTTTCGAGGTTTCCGGGTCCACAGAGGCTGCGTCCGTGCCAATCAGCAGCCCCCCGAGCGTTGCCATTTCTTCGATGACGTCCGGGTGGATCGCTCGGAAATCACTGTCCCAGGCGTCGTGCGGGAATTGCGTATATGTACGGATCAGGAGGCGTTGGGGGTACTTCACCCGGCCCCAGTCGATCTCGGACGCGCGGACCTGTGGGCCTGTGCCGGTTGCGGTCACAAGAGAGCAGGGGCCGAGATAGGGCTCCAGCGAGACGCTGGCGATGTCCGCGCCGTCACGGCCGTAATGCTCGGGCGCGTCAGCATGGGCACCGGAATGAGTCGAGAGTGTCAGCCGGGAGACCTTCACGGGGCACTCATCAGAGATCGTCCAGGTGTCTTCGCGCTGGAAGGCGGTATCGCCCGGCCAGACCGGGAGGCTGGCGCGGAGCGGCTGAGAGATGTCCCAGATCCTGGCCATGTCAGAGTTCGGTCCGCACCGACCAGATTTCCGGGAAGAAACGCAGGTCCAGTGCCTTCACAAGATAGGAGACCCCGGTGGTCCCGCCGGTTCCACGGCGGTAGCCGATAATCCGCTCGACCGTCTTCATGTGGTTGAAGCGCCATTGCTGGAATTTGTGCTCGAGGTCGACCAGTTTTTCTCCCAGCTCATAGGCCTCCCAGTGGGTGACGCTGTCCTGGTAGATCGTTTTCCAGATCGCCTCGACTTCCGCAGACGGCTTGTAGGACTGGGTCCAGTCTCGGTCGAGACAATGCTCCGGCACGGGGTAGCCCTTGCGTGCCAGGAAGGCGAGCGTCTCGTCCCAGATCGATGGAGCCTCAAGTGCCCGGGTGACCATTTCAAAGGCTGGAGGATTGTCCCGGTGCACCTTGGTCATCGCCGCATTCTTGTTGCCCAGGGAGAATTCGATGGTGCGGTACTGGTAGCTCTGAAAGCCCGAACTGGGCCCCAGGCTGTCGCGAAAGGCCAGATAGTCCGCAGGCGTCATGGTGGCGAGGACGGACCAGGCTTCAATCAGCTGTTCCTGAATACGGCTGACACGGGACAGCATTTTCAGCGCCGGACCGACCCGGTCCTGTCGCAAATGGGACATCGCGCCCGTGACCTCGTGGATGATCAGCTTCATCCAGAGTTCGGCGACCTGGTGGATGATGATGAAGAGCGTCTCGTCGTGCTCTTCGGTCAGTCGCGCCTGCGCGTTCAGGACCGTGTCGAGGCCGAGATAGCGGCCATACGACATTGCGTCCTTGAGGTTCCAGTGAATATCTTCGCCCGACACATCAACCTGTGACGTGAACTTCTCGGTCATGCTGATCTCCCTCGGCGCTTTGCGCACTTTGGAAAGAGGCTTCGCCCGGCCTCGCGCTCACGTCAATGGCGGAGACTGTGAACCATGCTCGAAGCGGCCCAGGAACAAACCCTCTGGGATCTGATCCGGCTCTATCTGGAGCTGGGCTATATCCATATCCTGCCGCGCGGCCTGGATCATATCCTGTTCGTTGCGGCGCTGTTTCTGGCGTCCGGCAAGCTACGCGATCTGATCTGGCAGATTTCCGCCTTCACCCTCGCGCACACACTGTCACTTGGGCTCGCTGCCGCAGGGGTCGTGACGATTCCCGGATCAATCGTCGAGCCCGTCATCGCCTTGACCATCGCCTTCGTCGCCATCGAAAACATTGTTTTCAAGGAAATGCCGCGCTGGCGGGTGGGGCTGGTTTTCGGGTTCGGCCTTGTTCACGGGCTGGGTTTCGCCGGGGTGCTTGGTGAGCTTGGCGTTCCGGAGACGGCCTTCCTGCCCGCGCTCTTCAGCTTCAATATCGGCGTCGAAGCAGGCCAGTTGAGCGTCATCGCTCTGCTCTGGCTGGCCCGTCTGGGCTATCGGCGGCTGGACTGGGAGGACGGAGTTCGCCGCTACGCCTCCATCGCCATCGGGCTTTTCGGTCTCTGGTGGGCGTTCGATCGGATTTTCCTCTAGAGCCGGACGCAAAAAAAGGCGGCCCCGAAGGACCGCCTTTCCCGATGTCATGGTGCTGAACTTACCAGCCGCAATCGCGGTCGGCGTTCTGCTCTTCCAGATACGTCATGAGCGGCTGGAAGTAGGCGATAATGGCGGAACCATCCATTTCACGGGTACCGGTGAAGGCTTCCAGAGCGTCCGGCCAGGGCTGGGACGCGCCCATTTCCAGCATCTCGTTGAAGCGACGACCGACTTCCTCGTTTCCGTAGATCGAGCAACGGTGCAGCGGGCCTTCCCAGTCCGCCATCTCACAGGCCGCCTGGTGGAACTGGAACTGCATGATGAAGCTCAGGAAGTAGCGCAGGTACGGCACATTGTTCGGAATGTGGTACTTGGAGCCCGGGTCGAAGGCGTCTTCCGGACGCATGTCCGGCGGGACGATCCCCTGGTATTGCTCGCGCAGTTCCCACCAGGCCGTATTGTACTCTTCCGGCGTGATTTCGCCGCGGAAGACGCGCCAGCGCCACTGATCCATCATCACTGCGAAGGGCAGGAAGGAGATCTTGTCGAGCGCCGTATCCATCAGCAGGCCGAGATCAGCATCCGCATTCGGCATGTCTGCCGGATCAAGCAGGCCGATCTGGACCAGGTATTCCGGCGTGATCGACAGCGCGATGAAATCACCGATGGCTTCGTGGAAGCCGTCATGGGCGCCGGTCTGGAACAGCACATCCTGATCCTGGTAGGCGCGCTGGTAGTAATTGTGACCCAGCTCGTGGTGAACCGTCGTGAAGTCGTCCGCATTGACGCGCGTACACATCTTGATGCGGATATCGTCACGGCTGTCGAGATCCCAGGCCGAAGCGTGGCACGCTACCTGACGGTCGCGCGGCTGGGTGATCAGCGAACGCTCCCAGAACGTATCGGGTAGCGGTTCCATGCCGAGCGAGGAGAAGAAGCCCTCGGCGGTGCGCACCATCTGCTCCGCATCATAGTCATGATCGACGAGGAGTTGGGTCACGTCATAACCCGGGCCACTGTCGCCAACCGAGGCGATATCGCTCAGGCCCGCCCAGGATTGCGCCCACATATTGCCCAGGAGATCGGCCCGGATCGGCCCTCCCGTGGACTGAACCGCGTCTCCGTAGAGGTCGTTCAGTTCAGAACGGACATGGCAATGCAGCTGGTTGTAGAGCGGTTGAACCTGACCCCAGAGACGCTCGACTTCCGCTTCCATCTCGTCAGCCGGCATGTCGTAATTGGACAGCCACATTTCGGAGAGGTCGGAGAAGCCCAGGTCACGCGCGCCAGCATTGGCGATCTCGACCATCTCGGCATATTCCGAGCTCATCTGGGACGGATTGATGGCCGCACGCCAGGCCGTCCAGATTTCCTGCAGACGCTCCGGATCGCGCTCGGTGCGCATCATTTCTTCCAGTGCGTTGTGGTCGTATTCCTCACCGCCGACCGTCGCCATGGAGGTGGCGTAGGTTGTACCCATGCTGGTGGAAATTTCCGACAAGCGCGCAGCAGCGGCAGAATCGCCGGCCGGGGCCGGAACCGTGATACCGGCGGTCAGCGCCGTCATCTTCCGCTGCATTTCAAGCGGCAGGTCGAGATGATTGAAGCGCGCGGTCTCGTTCGCCATGGCAACAGACATTTCCGTCGCCTGGGTGCCCATGCGCGTCACCAGCCAGTTGGTGTCATAGGTGATAAAATTCGCCTGTACCCAGGCGGTGCGCGCCGCGAACTCGCCGAATTCCGCGAGTTGCGCTTCGGATTCAGCCAGGAAGGCCTCCGCATCCGCGAGCGTGGCTTCGCCGACCGGTTCGCCTTCACCACCGTGGTGATTGGAGGCATGCATGCCGTGATAAAAATGAATTCCGGCGCCCATCAGCAGTGCACCTGCTGCGACACCTGCGAGCAATTTGCCCATGGTCTTACTCCCCACTTGTCCAGCCAGCTCCGGCCAGATTGATGCCGTATCGTTTACTTTGACGGCAAAAGGTCAAGCGGAGAAACTAGCTGCCGGCGAGTTCACCCTCAGCAAGAATCTTCAGCAGACCGGAGTCCGCCAAGTTTCGCGGCTCGAGTTTGTCGCTTCCGGAATGTTTGAGAACTAGCGCGCGATTCTCTGTTGTGTCGGCGAAGTAGCCCATCTTCCAGGTGTGGAAGCTCCGGGTGTCGACCGTGCCGCAGGACACGAGTTCAATATCGCTGTGGCGCGGGTCTGCCGCGATCGCGTGATAGGTCTGACTGACGGCCCGTCGGCCGCCTTCCAGGGCCTGAACGAAATAGTCGCCGTCAAACCAAAGGGCGCCGGTGATCTTGTTGCGGGCATTGTTACGCCGTGCAGAAGCGAGAATGTTCTCCAGATCCGCCTCGTTTGAAAGCTGGCAGTGACTATAATAGACGAGACGTATCAACTGCATTGCGCTTCCTCCCGCAAAGTCGCTCGAGGAAACCAATAATCAGATTCGAACGACGGGACAGGAATTTGTGGCCAGCGCTGGTTCGGCTGGGTGTCAGATCAAGTTCAGGACTGACAGCATCGCGTCGAGATTGGCGGCGCCCAGTTTTCGACAGCGTTCCGGTGACCATCCCTCTACGGGATCCGGCAGGTCCGCATTGTCCTTGAAGGGCATCTCAAGCGTCATGGCGAGACAGCCAAACGTGTTGGCCATGTAATTGGTGCAGATTGACAGGTCAGCCGTACCGGGCGCGTTCACCGGGTATCCGTGGGC
>Ga0070726_10000499_pt1 | contig 47856 bp, 53 predicted proteins | sample tdAd471_FD_67275 | JGI IMG/M metagenome (GOLD analysis project Ga0070726, IMG submission 67275) | Marine sediment microbial communities from the Atlantic coast under amendment with organic carbon and nitrate - tdAd47.1 | ecosystem: Environmental > Aquatic > Marine > Coastal > Sediment | place...
TAGGCGCGGGCGCGGCCTTCAATTGGCAGGCTGACATCCCAGACATCCGGCACGGCAGGCGGACGGGCGGGAACGCCATCCAGAATGCCGCGCGTCTGCCAGTCTGTCAGCTGGTTCAGTCCGGACGGGCCATCATGGTTTAGATTGCGCGCCTTGGGACCGATGGGCAGAACGGCATCGCCGCTCTGATGACATGTTTTGCACTGGTTCTTGTTGGGCACGGCGTAGCGAATGGTCAGCGGCTCACCCGCCGGGTCGGTGAAGCTGATATCGGTCATCTTGCCTGCAGGGGCATACACCGCATCGGTGCCCGCTTCATTCCAGACATAGGGGAAGGCGGCCCAGCCATCCCGCTTGTGGATCAGCAGGCGGGTCTCGACCTTGTAGCGGTCTGTATCAGGCTTGCGCATGTCAGGTGCAAAGGAGAAGGTTTTCACGAGAACCGTACCGACAGGAAAGTCCAGCGCATCAGTTTCAGAGTATCTGGCTGTTTCGCCTTCCGGCACGAACACGTAGCGAGTCTTCAGCGCGTGATCAGAGAATAAGGGATTGATCAGGTCATACGGCACGACGCCGGGTGCCGGTTTTGCTGCAGCCAGCTGTGTGAAGAGGCGATAGTCTGACAATTGCGCCGCCGCGCGGTCATTCAGGATGACTTCAAGATCCGGCCCCGTTCGAACATCTTTTCCCGCACCACAGGCCGCAAGCAGCAAACAGGTGGCGAAGACGAAGAGGCGAAGCATGAGGCGGGCTACTTCTTGTCCTGTGGCAGGATGATTGCGGCAGGTTCCTCCACGGGTTCGGATTTCGGCCTCGTAGTGGAGGGTGCCATTTGCATCGGGTCGACTGGATAGCGCCCAATGCCAAGATCCAGATAGCCGATGGAGGCCTCTTCCTTGATTACCAGATTGGGCGTTTCTGAATTTTTCGCCCAGCTTGTGACTCCATCTGTCACGATGGGCGGGAAGCTACCGCCAACTGCGGCTGCCAGCGGGGCAAGAATGCCGTGCGGATCATCCCCACCACCGGAATAGCTGTTGTCTCGCAGAACAATGTTACGCGGCAGCGGATTGTAGCGATCATCCTTGATCTCTTCCGGATAGGCGACGAGCAGTACATGAGCGCTGCGATTGTCCGCGAATGTGTTGTCGAAGACATGCACATTGCTGTTCGCCATGACCATTAGGCCGGTGCCGGAAGGAACACTGGCCACAATATTTCCGGCGGGCGCAAAGTTGCGTGTGTCGTTGGTGACAATCTGATTGTCATAGATGCGGGTGGAATGCCCGCCGACCTGCGGCAGGTCTGGCAGGTCAAACACCAGGATACCACCTGCATTGTGCCGGGCGATGTTACCATAGACATCGGCGCCAATTGAGTTCTCGATCTCGATGCCAGCCACATTGTATTCGGCAAGCGAATTGCGAACGATAATATTGTTCGACTGGCCAACGTAGATGCCCGCATCAGAAGCGCCGCGAACGGTCACATTTTCGATCAGGACATCATCGGACTCCACCGGATAGACGCCATAGGCACCGTTCTTCTCATCCGGCCCACCTGTCCATTCCACGGTCAGGTAGCGATAAATGATCCGGTCGGCACCTTTGGACTTGATGCCGTCACCCTTTGTATTCTGCATGGCGAAATCCGTCAGGATCACATCGTCAGAGGTGACCAGCAGACCTTCGCCTGCGCCAGCCTGACTTGTGAAGTCCAGGATTGTCTTGCTCTGTCCGGCACCGACCAGCGTGATATTATCGACATCCAGAGAGAGGCCGGTTTCCAGAGAGAATACGCCCTCCGGCATACGAATCATTGTGCCGGGCTCAGCCTCAATCAGGGCTGTTTGCAGATTCGTTGCGAAATCGCCATCGGCAGAAATCTCAATCGCACCGTCTTGCTCGACCGCGTGTGGTGCTTCGGCTGTCTGGTTGTTTCCGCAGGCGGCCAAAATGGCGAAGCCGGAGCACACCGCAGACAATACAAGATACTTCATGCCCAAACTCTCCCCCTGACAATGGTGATAGTTTTCATCCCAAGGGGAGAGAAAGGCAAGAAGTTGTTTGCGGTGAGTGCGCTAGTGCACACTGAGAGGTTTGAGATCGTGTGCGCGGGCCGCGGCAAAGGCGGCTTCCCGGCCCTGCACAACGGCCAATCTCACACCATCAGCCGAAGCGACCACGAAAAGGTCTTCCGGCTCTTCGATCTGTTCGATCGCATTGGCGGGCATGATGCCCTGTATTTCGCCGGCATCCATATGACGGATGTAGACGAAGGCCTCGCTTTCAAACGGATTCGTTTTCAGTTCAGTTGTCATCGGTCCAATCCTTTCCGTCGTGAGACAGATACGCCGAACTCGGGAACGTGAATGTCCCGTCTGTTCCCTATAGAGGTGGGATCTAATCGGGTCGGTTCAAGAACAGGATTGGGGTGTTATCGGGGCATATGCGTTCAGACCGGGTTCACATCGATGTATGTGGTTGGCCAGCGTACGGGGGTCTGAGGGGGAATTTTATACCCTCCAGTATTTGGAGGAAAATGGTGGAGCCAGACGGAATCGAACCGACGACCTCTTGCATGCCATGCAAGCGCTCTCCCAACTGAGCTATGGCCCCGAACCGGGAAGCGAGGGATTACCTCCCTCGCTCGCACCTTTCAAGTCTAATCTTCATCTTCCTCGTCAATTACGAGGTCATCATCGTCATCATCATCGTCATCAATGTCGAAATCATCGTCATCGTCGGTGAGAATGACGTCGTCATCATCATCGTCCACGCCATCTTCGGTGAAGCCTGACGGCACCTTGGCAGGGGTTTCGTCTTCCTCGTCGTCATCAGAGCCGCCTTCGAGGATCACTTCCTCTTCGTCGCCGCCGAGTTCCTTGGCTTCCTCTTCGTCATCCTCGTCCTCGTCGTCATCGACATCGTCCTCGTCGCGGGCGGACGTATCGACTTCATCTTCCTCATCATCGTCATCATCATCCTCGGATTTGACAGCGGCCTTCGCAGCCTTTGCCTTCACCTTGGTTATGGTGGTGCGGATGACTTCGTCTTCGGGGTCAAACTCCTCGCCGCATTTCGGGCAGACGCAAGGGCGTTTGTTCAAGTCGTAAAAGCGCGCCTCGCAGGACGGGCAGACTTGCTTGGTTCCAAGTTTGTCTTTGGACACGGGCGACAGCCTCCTTGGGGGTCTTCGCGGAAATTGTATGGGCGGGCGCTTGCCATGAACGCCGCACGCTGTCAAAGCCCCAATTCACGTGATCAATCAACTAGGAATTTTCCGGAAATGGTGTGGACCAGTCGTCCTGTAAAAAGCCTGAAGGGAGCGATCCGTGCCCCTGGGGACAAATCGTGCAGTCACAGAGCCCTGATCATGGGCGGTCTGGCCGAGGGCACTAGCCAGTTCAGCGGACTTCTGGAAGGCGATGATGTGCTCCGCACGGGATGGGCCATGAAAGCTCTGGGTGCGGATGTGAAGCAGCTGGGCGGCGGCAAATGGCAGGTGACCGGTGTGGGCCGAAAGGGCCTGTCACAGCCGGACAAGGTGCTTGATTTCGGAAATTCCGGCACAGGATCACGCCTCATCATGGGCGTCGTGGCCGGCTATCCCATCTCAGTGGAGATGACGGGCGACGCAAGCCTCAAATCACGCCCGATGAACCGGATTCTGACGCCGTTGCGCCTGATGCGTGCGCTGGATACGGCCGGGCCGGACGGGAGGCTGCCTTTCTCGATCGTTGGCACGCATAACCTGCAAGCCATAACTTATTCGCCGCCCCATGCCTCTGCGCAGATCAAGTCTGCGGTCATGCTGGCAGGGTTGTCGGCAGATGGCACGACCATTGTGGAAGAGTCGAAACCGACGCGCGACCATACGGAGCGGATGCTCCGCGGGTTTGGCGCGGCGGTAGATGTCACCCCACAGTCGGGCGGGGGCATGAAGATCGCTGTTGAAGGCCGGCAGATGCTGAGCGCCATCGAGGCCGCCATTCCAGGCGATCCGTCGTCTGCGGCCTTCCTGATTGCCGCCGGCATATTGTCTCTGGAAGGCGACGTGATCGTTGAGGGCGTGATGTCGAACCCGACCCGGTCCGGCTTTTTCGATGTGGCAAATCTGATGGGGGCATATCTTGGGGCAGAGGAAGCGGGCGATGCAGCGGGCGAGCGCCTGATCAATCTGCATGCCGGGGCCGCAGCCCTTAAAGGCAAGGCTGTCCCGGAACGCTTGGTACCGTCCATGATTGATGAGTTCCCGATTCTTGCTGTCCTTGCCGCCTTCGCGGAGGGCGAGACGATTGTGACGGGCGCTGAAGAACTGCGCGTGAAAGAATCAGACCGTATCGGCGCGACGGTTGCCATGCTGCGCGCAAATGGTGTCGAGGCCGAAGAGCGCCCGGACGGGTTCGCCGTTCAGGGCTGCGCCGGCAAGGTGCCCGGCGGCGGACTGGTGCAGACCCATCACGACCACCGCATCGCAATGAGTGCGCTGATCATGGGCACCGCCGCGCAGAACCCGGTGAGCGTCGATGATATCTCGATGATTGCGACGAGTTATCCGGATTTTCTGTCGCATATGGCGGAACTGGGCGCGGATATTTCGCAGAGGTAATGCCACGTCTCGCCCTATACCCCGGCAGCCTTCTGGACGTGGACGCAGACGTCATCGTCAATGCCGCCAATTCCAGCCTGATGGGCGGTGGCGGCGTGGATGGCGTGATCCATCGTGCGGCCGGGCCTGCGCTGAAGGAGGCCTGCCGACCGCTGGCGCCCTGCCCGCCGGGGGAAGTGCGCGTCACTGAAGGCTTCGGCCTTGCCCCGCGCCTCATTTTCCATACCGTCGGGCCGATCTGGCATGGCGGGCAGAATGGCGAAGCGGACATTCTGGCCAATTGCTACCGTAACTGCCTTACCGAACTTAGCCAACGGAACATGCACCGCATCGTATTTCCGGCCATCTCAACCGGTGCTTATGGCTATCCGCCCGCGCAGGCCGCCCATATCGCCGTCACAATCTGCGCCCGCCACCCTGCCGCCCGTGATGCTGAAATCGTTTTCGCGGTTTTAGACCGAAAAAACCGGTCTGCGCTCGGCGCCGCCCTCAACGCCATCCGCTGAGCCCCCTGCCCCTACGGCAGAAATTGACCTTCACGCTCCCAAAGCCAAAGTGCATCCATGACCCATCCTACCTCACCCCTGACCTTCGCCCATGGCCCGGCCATGAAGAACCGCTTCATGCTGGCGCCGTTGACCAATCAGCAGAGCCATAAGGATGGCACGCTCAGCGAGGATGAAATCCGCTGGCTGGAAATGCGCGGTCAGGGCGGCTTTGGTCTCGTCATGACGGCGGCGGCGCAGATTGATCCGCATGGCATAGGCTTTCCGGGTCAGCTGGGCGTCTATGATGACCGCCATTTGCCGAAACTCACCGAGCTGGCGGCGAAGTTGAATGCGACCGGCACGCATTCGGTGGTGCAGCTACACCATGCCGGCATGCGCACACCGCATGATCTGATTGAAGGCCCGCCGGTCTGCCCGTCAGATAATGAGGAATTCGGCGCGCGAGCGATGACACTGGCTGAAGTGGAAAAGGTGCGCGACGATTTCATCGCGGCGGCTGTGCGCTGTGAGACGGCAGGGTTTCATGGCGTTGAAGTGCACGGGGCGCATGGCTATCTGCTGTGCCAGTTTCTTAGTGCCGAGATCAACCAGCGCGACGATCAGTATGGCGGGTCCCTGGAGAACCGCTTCCGCCTGACGCAGGAAATCATTGACGGCACCCGCGCGGCCTGCGGAGCTGACTTTTCTGTCGGACTACGCCTGTCGCCGGAACGGTTCGGCATGGATTTGATGGAAGTGCGGGATGTTGCGCAAAAGATCATGCGCGACGGCAAGATCGATTATCTCGACATGTCGCTATGGGATTGTTTCAAGCTGCCGCAGGATGAAGCCTATCAGGATCGTGACCTGCTTGGCTGGTTCACGGATCTGGAGCGTGGTGACGTACGTCTGGGTGCAGCGGGCAAACTGACGACAGGTGAGACCTGCCAGAAGGCGATATCAGCGGGGCTGGATTTCGTCGTTATTGGTCGGGGCGCGATCCTTCATCATGATTTCCCGCAGAAAATTGCCGCCGATGCGGACTTTGAGCCCATCAGCCTGCCCGTTCCGGTTTCCCACTTGCAAAATGAGGGGCTCGGGCAGGCATTCATTGACTATATGGGTCGCTGGAAAGGCTTTGTGGACGCAGGCGAAGGCGAGACGGCCTGAGCTGCTTGACTTGGCCAGCGGGTTCGTCCACCTCCCGGCCCGATGATTATTGCCATTGATGGAACCACGGCGTCGGGCAAAGGCACGATCGCGAAACGGCTGGCAGCCCATTACGGACTGCCGCACATGGATACCGGCCGGCTTTACCGGGCAACTGCCGTGGCGGCGCTGAAGGCGGGTATTCCGCTGGATGATGCCGATGCCCTGGCAAATATGGCCCGCACGCTGGATCTGGCTGACTATCAAGAGGCGGAGTTGCGCACAGCTGAGGCAGGCAAGGCGGCCAGTGTGGTTGCTGTCATTCCGGAAGTGCGTCAGGCGCTGTTCGAACTGCAACGGGCCTTTGCCACGCAGGATCTCGGCGCCTTGTTGGATGGCCGTGATATCGGCACCGTGATTGCTCCGGACGCCGATGTGAAGCTCTGGATAGATGCCAGCGTGGAAGAGCGCGGCTATCGTCGCTGGAAGGAATTGCGCGGTCAGGGCGAAGACGTGACACTGGAAGTGGTGATCGAACAGCTTCGCGTGCGTGATAAAAGAGACCAGTCCCGCAAGGATGCTCCGGCAGAAATGGCGGTAGATGCTGTCTTGATTGATACGACTGAGCTCTCTATAGAGGCCGCAGTGGAAAAGGCGCTGGCAGCCGTAGAGGCCGCTCTCGCCCGTGGAAACCGCACCTGAAGGGGCTTTTCAGCCTCAAATCCAAACAGGTTGCACCACTTCAAATTCAAGAGACCACGCTCTCGGGTCGTTCTGAGCGGGCTGCAATGGTGCATGTCCGCCCTGAGCCGTTCGATCCGCCGAAGGAACCCAAATGTCTGATAAAATGAACCCGTCGACCGATGATTTCGCAGCAATGTTTGAATCATCCACGGCCGCCAGCGCCATGCAGGAAGGCCAGGTTATCCCGGCAACTGTGATCCGTATCGATAATGATGCGGTGCTGGTAGATATCGGCCTCAAGACCGAAGGCCGTATCCCGCTCAAAGAATTCTCGATGGAAGACAAGGAGCCGGCATCCGGCGACATCGTCGATGTCTACCTTGATCGCATCGAAAACGCCCTTGGCGACGCTGTCCTGTCCCGTGACAAGGCCCGCCGCGAAGAGCGTTGGATCAAACTGGAAAAGAGCTTCAATGCCGAAGAGCCTGTCAAAGGCGCTATCTCCGGCCGCGTCAAAGGCGGTTTCACCGTCGATCTTGGCGGCGTGAACGCCTTCCTTCCGGGCTCCCAGGTCGATATCCGTCCTGTGCGCGACGTAGGCCCTCTGATGGGCGAAGTGCAGCCCTTCCAGATCCTCAAACTGGACCGCGCACGCGGCAACATCGTTGTCTCCCGCCGTGCGATCCTCGAAGAGAGCCGCGCCGAACAGCGTGCTGAAATCGTCTCCGACATGGCTGAAGGTGATGTCCGCAAGGGTATCGTCAAGAACATCACCGATTACGGTGCGTTCGTTGACCTTGGCGGCATCGACGGCCTGCTGCACGTCACCGACATGTCCTGGAAGCGTATCAACCACCCGTCTCAGGTGGTCGAAGTTGGTCAGGAAGTCGAAGTCCAGATCATCAAGATCAACCCGGAAACCCAGCGTATCTCGCTCGGCATGAAGCAACTCGGCTCCGACCCGTGGGACGGCATCGATGCGCGTTACCCGGTTGGTGCACGTCTCAAGGGCCAGGTTACCAACATCACAGATTACGGCGCCTTCGTGGAGCTGGAAGATGGTGTCGAAGGCCTGATCCACGTGTCCGAAATGAGCTGGACCAAGAAAAACGTCCATCCGGGCAAAATCCTGTCGACCTCTCAGGAAGTCGATGTGGAAGTTCTCGACGTTGATTCCGAGAAGCGCCGCATCTCTCTCGGCCTGAAGCAGACCATGGACAATCCGTGGACCGCTTTCCTGGCAGAGCATCCGGTCGGCACCGAAATCGAAGGCGAAGTTCGTGGCATCACGGAATTCGGTCTCTTCGTAGGCCTCGGCCCGGACCTCGACGGTATGGTGCACATCAACGACATCGCTTGGGACAAGTCCGGCGAGCAAGCCATCGAGTCCTTCAACAAGGGCGACATGGTCAAAGCCAAGGTCCTCGACGTTGACGTTGACAAAGAGCGTATCTCGCTTGGCATCAAGCAACTGTCCGGCGACCCGATTGAAGCCCCGGCTGATGGCGGCGCTGCCGTCAAGCGTGGCTCCACGGTTACCTGTACGGTTACGGAAGTGACGTCCGGCGGTATCGAGGTTGAGTTCGGTTCTCCGGCGATGAAATCCTTCATCCGCCGCTCTGACCTCTCCCGTGACCGCGCCGACCAGCGTCCTGAGCGTTTTGCTGTAGGCGACAAGGTCGACGCCAAGGTGATCTCCGTGGATCGCGGCTCCCGCCGTGTGTCCCTGTCGATCAAGGCCCTGGAAATCGCGGAAGAAGCAGAAGCCGTCGCACAATACGGCTCTGCGGATGCCGGTGCGTCCCTGGGTGACATCCTGGGTGCAGCCCTGGCGTCTTCCGGTACGTCCAAGGAAACGTCTGACAAGGTCGAGCCGACCCCGCCGTCCACCGACGGTCAGGCTACGGCTGACGAGTCCGCTCTTGACGACAAAGGCCGTCTTTCCGGCCCGCAGGGTGATGCTGACGATCTGAAAGAGATCAAAGGTGTTGGTCCGGCTTTCGAGAAGAAGCTGAATGAAGCTGGTATCTACCATTTCTGGCAGATTGCTGCGCTGACCGATGCCCAGATTGCCGTCCTTGAAGAGGAAGTCGGCACCTCTGGCAAAGGCGCAGAGTGGAAGGCTCAGGCTGAAGAACTCAAGAACGCCTGAGACGGCTGATACGGTCTTCGGATCCGTATTCTAAAATTGATGAAATGTTTGCGGCGGGGGCCTAGCGCTCCCGCCGCAAATGCGTGTAATATCAAAGACATGCTGAAGTCAGAACTGATTGCAAAACTCGCCATGGAATATAGCCATCTGCGCCAGGAGGATCTGGAGCGGGTGGTCAATGTCATTCTGGACGAGATCGGTGCGGCGCTTGCCCGCGGGGACCGTGTCGAACTGCGCGGTTTCGGGGCGTTTTCCGTGCGCCAGCGTGATGCCCGCAAGGGACGCAACCCGCGTACAGGTGAAGCCGTCAGTGTCCCGGCCAAGGCCGTGCCCTTTTTCAAGGCCGGCAAGGAATTGCGGGCCCGCGTAAATGGCGGCGAGGACCCCGAGGCGAGGTAGGCTGACCGGGCTCGCGCGCGTGATGAACGTGCTTGACGATTTTGCCGAATGGACAGCTAATCGCTGATCATTCCAACCGGCGGTATATTGAGAAAAGGGGCCTTTATGCTGAAGGAATTCAAAGAATTTGCGATGAAGGGAAATCTCATCGACATGGCCGTAGGCTTTGTCATGGGCGGGGCCTTCGCGACAGTCGTTACGGCCTTCATTCAGGGCGTTTTTCTGCCGCTCTTGGCACCCGTCATGGGCGGCATCGATCTGTCAGAGATTGCCTACACGATTTCCCCGGCCGAGCTGAATGAAGCTGGCGAAGTGGTTAAAGAGGCCGCAGTGGTTGAACTCGGTAACTTTATCGCTGCCGTGATCTCTTTCATCATCGTGGCCTTTGTCATGTTCATGATCGTTAAGGGCATGAACAGAATGAAGAAAAAGGAAGAAGCCGCTCCGGCTGCGCCTCCGCGCCAGGAAGTGCTTCTCGAAGAAATTCGCAATCTTCTTGCCAAGCAAAGCTGAAATCTGCGAAGAGTTATTCATGAACGGTTAAGCAGTATTTGTTTACCTTCATGAATAGTAGAGTACACGTGTAGAGTATTGAGGGGCAGCCTTATTGGCTGCCCTTCTTTTTTGGATGAAGATTTTCTTGTCCGGCCCGCTTTGCCCTCTAATTCTCATATCATGAGCGCAGTTGTCTTCGGGGCTTCAGGGGGAATTGGGCAGGCTATCGTCCGGCGCCTGCTGGAATGTTCGTGGTACAATCCTGTCTTTGCTGTTTCCCGATCTGGCCGCGTGCCGGAAGGGGCGATCAACATTCAGGCGGATGCTCTGGATGAATCAGCGCTGGAAGCTGTCGCCAAGGAGATCAGCACGAAGACTGACAGGATAAAACTCTGCGTGGTTGCCGTCGGCCTGCTGCATGAGGGCGATGGGCTGACCCCCGAAAAATCCTACCGGCATCAGAGCCGCGATGCTTTCGAGCGCGTCTTTGCGGCCAATACAATTGGGCCTGCGCTGATAGCGAAACACATGCTGGGAAGAATGCCCCAATCAGGGCGCTGGGTGTTTGCCGCGCTATCGGCGCGGGTCGGGTCGATTGGGGATAATGGCCTTGGCGGCTGGCATGCCTATCGCGCCTCAAAGGCGGCGCTGAACATGCTGATCCGAAACTATTCCATTGAGTGTCAGCGGCGGAATTCTGACGCCATCTGTGTCGGCCTGCACCCAGGCACGGTAGATACAGGCCTGTCGCTGCCATTCCAGTCCAATGTGCCGGACAGCCAGTTATTCTCGCCTGACCAATCGGCGGCCTATCTGTTGGAGGTGATCGACAATCTGACAGCAGCCGATAGCGGCAAGGTGCTGGATTGGGCCGGGAAGACCGTCCCCGCCTGACGGGTGGTTACCGCAACTGAACCTTAAGCCTGCTTTGGCAGGATGGCCTTATGGAAACCTTGGCTGCTTTTACATCATACCTGCAGAATGAACGCCGCATGGCGGCCAAGACGGTTGAGGCGTATCAAAGTGATCTTGCCGGGTTTCTGGGCTTTCTCCGTACTTATCTGGAAGAAGAGCCGACACCGAAACGTCTTGGAAAGTTGCGTGCGCGCGATGTGCGGGCCTTTCTGGCGCAGCGTCGGCGTGAGGGCTTGTCCGATGCCTCGATTGCGCGACTTCTGTCTGCAGTGAAGGCGCTATACCGCTGGTTGGGGCGCGCGCATGATATCGAGAATGCTGAGATCGCCTATCTGCAAGGTCCGAAACGGCCGCAGCGCTTGCCGCGGCCCGTCTCTGTTGAAGCGGCGAAGGATCTGATCGAAGAGGCCGCGTCGGACCCGGACACCGAAGCGTGGATCAATGCGCGCGAGGCAGCCGTGCTGTCGCTGCTCTATGGCGCAGGCTTGCGTATCTCCGAAGCGCTTAGTCTCACAGGGGCTCACATCCCCGCGCCTGAGCGCTTGAGGATCACGGGCAAGGGCAACAAGGTTCGAATTGTGCCCCTGATTCCGGCCGTGCGGCAGGCGATGGAGACATATGCGGAGCTGTGTCCTTACCGGCTGGGGGCGAGCGATCCGCTATTTCGCGGAGCCAAGGGTGGCGCGTTGAACCCTCGTCTCATTCAGGGTCTGGTGCAAAAGCTGCGTGCAATCCTTGGTCTGCCGGATACGGCGACGCCGCACGCGTTGCGGCACGCCTTCGCAACGCATCTTCTGGCTGAGGGCGCAGACCTGCGGGCGATCCAGACGCTACTGGGCCATGCATCGCTTTCGACCACTCAGGTTTACACCGGCGTGGACAGCGAACGCTTGCGGGATGTCCACTCGGCGGCCCATCCGCGCGCCTGATTATCCTTACAAAACCCTTTTAAATTGCCCATTACCGCCTCAATTGGCGGTAATCCTGATGCTGTAAACTCTGGGGAGGAGTGCAGAAAGGACTGGCGCCATGGGTGTCAAAAGAAATGCAATTCTGGGGATTCTGACCCTCGCAACCTTTATCGGCTGCGGGCTTCTTGCTCAGGCCCAGGAAGATCAGGTCGACTATGACGGCTTTGCCGCACTGACAGACAAGGTCTCTGCCTATCGCGCGACGCGGCTGATTGATCTGGAGACATTCAACCAGATGAAAGCGGAAGACGGGACACTCATTCTCGATACACGCAGTCAGGCGGCCTATTTGATGGGGCACATCGACGGCGCCGTTCATCTGAACTTTTCCGACTTCACGGATGCCAAACTGGCCGAGACCATCCCCTCGAAAGCCACGCGCATTCTGATTTATTGCAACAATAACTTCGTGGATGATGTCGCGCCGGTTCCGGTCAAGCGGATGGAGTTGGCCCTGAATGTGCCCACCTTCATCAATCTCTATGGCTATGGCTACCAGAACATCTATGAGCTGGACGGCAGTTATGAGATGGCCGATCCAGACATTCACTGGATCTCTGAAGCGGCATCGCTTTAGGGCAATATTCCTGCCTGAATGCGCCAGAAGCGCGCATTACGCAATTTCCACTATTGCAAATCGTTCGCAATTTTGCCTTTAAAGGCCTGACCCGCCATGCAGCGGGACTCTTCAGTAAATCTGAAGTGTTCGCCGCGTGCATTGCATTTGTCCGGCTAAGGCGTCATGTGACGCCGCGTACCCGTAAGGAGCAAGAGCCAAGACATGACAGCAGACGCATCCCCTGCCCCCGCTGCAGCCAAGAAGGTAAATCCGAACGCACCAACCGAGGAAACCGTGCTTGAAGTGAAGCACTACACGGACAGGTTGTTCCGCTTCCGCTTGACTCGCCCGTCCACCTTCCGGTTCCGGTCTGGTGAGTTCGTGATGATCGGGCTTTACAAGGATGATGGTCGCCCGCTGTTGCGCGCCTATTCCGTTGCGAGCCCGAGCTGGGACGAGGAGCTGGAATTCTACTCCATCAAGGTGCCGGATGGTCCGCTCACCTCGCGGCTGCAGAAGATCCAGCCAGGCGACAAGGTTCTGCTTGGCAAGAAGCCAACGGGCACGCTGGTGCATGATGCTCTGGTGCCAGGCAAGCGGCTGTATTGCTTCTCCACCGGTACAGGTTTTGCGCCGTTTGCGAGTGTTGTGCGCGATCCGGAAACCTATGAGAAATTCGACGAAGTGATCGTCACGCACACCTGCCGTGAGGCCGCTGAGCTGGAATATTCCAAGGATATTGTTGAGGAGACGCTCAATCACGAGTTCCTGGGTGAACTGGCCCAGGGCAAGCTGCGCCGCTATGGCAGCTGTACCCGCGAGGATTATGAGCATAAGGGCCGCATCACAACCCTGATCGAGACGGGTAAACTGTTTGAGGATCTGGGCGTTCCGCCGCTTAATCCGGAAACGGATCGTGTGATGATTTGTGGCTCCATGGAGATGATCCGGGACGTGAAAGAGCTGATGCTGAAGGCTGGCCTGACGGAAGGCTCGAATGCGGCGCCGGCAGAGTTCGTCATCGAAAAGGCCTTCGCCGGCTAGAGGCCTCACACCAAACGCTTTGCGGAATGTAAGCGCCGTGGTTAACCTCCTGCCTGGGAGGATGATACCTATGCGCGCTACGCAATCTCTGACGCTTGCCTTTGCGGCGATGGCCCTGCCCCTGGCGATGAACGCTCAGGAGCGGACCTGCCGTGTGGACGATACGCCAACCGGTGCAAAAGTTGTTGGCGGTGTAAGTGCACATCTTGAGAACTGGCCGGGAATTGCCTCAATCCAGCTGCGGATGCGTGAGAAGATTTATCATGTCTGCGGAGGCGCGGCGATCTCTCCGCAATGGATCGTGACCGCGGCTCATTGCGTCGAAGGCTTTGCCGTGTCTGAAGAGAGCGGCCGTGTCTTTGCCTATGAGTCCGCAGGTGAGGGCGCGCCCTTGCGCAAGGTGGCGGCCATCCGGGTTCAGCTGGGTACGGAAGATCTGGGATACATGCCCGATAGCGCACATGGTTCTTTCGTGACGCAGGTGATCACCCATCCGGATTATGCCGGGGCTGAAGATATCTACAAGGGGGCGGATATTGCTTTGCTGAAATTGGCAGATCCGTGGACGGGGCCGATTGCGACGCTGTCGGTTGATGCTTCGACAGATCGTTTGTCCAAAGCGGGTGAAGAGGCTTGGGTTGCAGGTTTTGGCAATCTTGAGGAGCTGCAGCCCGGCGAGCGAACGAAATGGCAGAATGCACGTCATTTCGCGCTCGCCGCACCGAGTCTCGTTTTGCAGGAAACCTCTGCACCGACTGTGGATGCGTCTGTCTGCCAGCAGCGACTTAGAAAAGCCTCCATGCTGGAAGGGTATCCGGCGGCATACCAGTCATTGATTGTCGACAATCATCTGATCTGCGCCGGCCTGGAGCAGGGTGGCAAGGATGCCTGCCAGGGCGATAGCGGCGGACCGCTGGTCAAATATGACAAGAATGGGTGCCCCTATCAGATCGGCATTGTGAGTTGGGGCGTTGGCTGTGGCCGCGAAGAAAGCCCCGGCGCCTATACGCGCATCTCTGCCTATACCGAATGGATCAAATCCTATGTTCCGCAGGCAAACTTCATTCAGGCGGCAGAAGTGCCTGCGCCGACGCGCGGCGTGCCGGATCTTGTCTCCAGTGTGCAGCAGGATTTTGAGCAAATCGTCATGGATATGCCCGTGACGTTGGTGAATGCAGCGGGTGAGCCTGTGTCTGTTATCGAGAATGGCGACATGGTGGATTTGAAAGTCACACTGCCCGTGCGCGGCAAGCTGGTGCTGTTCGATTACAATTCCAATGATGTGCTTACGCAGCTTTACCCAAATCCGATGGAAGCCGAAGGTGCCTGGCCTGTGCGGGAAGCTGGCGAGGAAGTTTATCTGGCCAGGGACATTTTCGGTGAGCCAGGCTTACAGGCAGGCCCGCCGCTCGGGCCTCAATCCATGATTGCCATGGTTGTGCCCGAAGATGCGCGGCTTCCGGTCTCTCCGCAGCGTGGGTTCAGCGAGATTTCTGCTCCGGTGGATTATATCACACGGCTTGTGCGCACGGCGCTGCGCCAGCAGGAAAGTGTGAGAGGGCTGTTCCGTATTGCGGCAGACGAAGAGGCAGGCGCGGATGAGGCTGCTAATCTGACGCCCCATCTGGCGATGGGCGTACTGAATTACTGTATCGATTCTCGTATTTGCGGCGCTCAGGATGCGACGGAGAATTAAAGGCTGTTTTACCTCTCAGTTGAGAGATAGGTGAAATTCGCAACATCCTGTTCAGCGGGCAGTTACTACGCCCATGCTACGCGAAGGGATGCTTCGCCGTCTCATTGCCATCCTGCTGACAGTCTATGCAATCGCCTTTGCCTTTGGCGCGCTGACGGCTGTGCGCTGGCCTTCGATCATGATGGTGATGAGCTGGATCGTGAAGGATGACATTGCCTCAGGCCTTGAGAGTGTCGACTGGCGCCAACTCGGTATCGCCCATGGTGGCCCGTACCTGATTGCGTCCCTGTGCTTTTACAGCTCCGGCGTTATGGTTGCGGCCCGGCGCCGCGGCGGTGTGTTGTGGTATCTCTATGGCCTGCTTGCGGGTATCCCCTGTCTCTATCTCGTGACGTTCGAGCCCGGCTGGTGGCGTGATCCTAGCCCGGAAGAAGGTGCGATTGCCGGGGTCTGTGTAGGTGCGATCCTGTTGTTCTTTGCTGTGTGGGAACTTCGCGTGCGACCGCGCCGCGAGGTTCAGCCAGCCCAGGCGACGGACGTCCCCTTGATATTGACCAAACCGCTAGCCCCGCAGGTTCAGGCGCATAGCCCGGCCCCGGATGTTCCGGCCGTTGTCCGCAAGCCGAAGCCGACTTTCGTACCCGCCGCGATTGCACGCCAGCGCGCGAGTTTTGCGGTGCATGGCCGCAAGATGCAGGCTCGCCGTCGCCGCGCCAGCTAGGCCAAGTCTGGGCAGGCATATCTCTTTCCATTTGCTGTAGGTGAGGCTTAGCCCTACCCTTGCCGGACAATGGATAAGGGGAGGATGCAATGTCTATCATATGGCGCTTGCTGGCAGTTCTGATCACATTGATCGCGGGCTGGCTTTTTTGGGGTGGCCTGCATGCCGTGGATATCGTTGTCAGCCGGGGTAGTAGTGTTTCGGATGCTTTGTTGCAGCCACCCACCAGTCTGGTGCGGCTTGTTGCAACGAGTGTCATGCTTATTGGCGGATTGCTGCTGATTTTCCGCCGATCTGTCGGAAAATGGATCCTTATGGTGGGCATATTGCTGTTCGCGCTGCTTACTGGCCTTATGGCAGCGTCAGGGGCCGACCCGGTGCTGTGGATAGATGAGGCCATCACAACAGGCATTCTGTGGCTGCTTTTCGCGGGCCTTGTCGTAACGAAACGCAGCTAATCCAATTCTGCAGACCCTGCCGCATTGATTTCAGAAGTAAAATGCCTAGTTTGGCGGCTCATTCCTTTGAGCCCATAGACCAAGGCAGATTTCCCCATGGCTGAGACATACGACGTCGTCATTATCGGTGGCGGCCCCGGCGGCTACAATTGCGCCATCCGCGCAGGACAACTCGGGCTGAAGGTTGCCTGTATTGAATCTCGTGGCACGCTTGGCGGCACCTGCCTGAATGTGGGCTGCATCCCGTCCAAGGCCCTGCTGCACGCCTCAGAAATGTTCGCTACGGCGCAGAATGACTTTGCGGGCATGGGCATCAAGACCGGCAAGCTGGAACTGGATCTGGACCAGATGATGGCCCAGAAAACCGATGCCGTGAACGGCCTGACCAAGGGTATCGAGTTCCTCTTCAAGAAGAACAAGGTCGATTATGTCAAAGGCCGCGGCAAGATCCTTGGCAAGGGCAAGGTCGAAGTGACCGGCGAAGACGGCAAGACCCAAACGCTGGATACGAAGAATATCGTGATCGCCACCGGTTCCGAGCCGGCAAACCTGCCGGGTATCGAGATTGATGAAGAGCGCGTTGTTACCAATACTGGCGCCTTGTCGATGACCTCCGTTCCGAAGCGCCTGATCCTGATTGGCGCAGGCGTGATCGGTCTTGAGATGGGCTCCGTCTGGTCACGTCTCGGCTCGGAAGTGACAGTGGTTGAGTATCTCGACCGCATCATGCCTGGCGCAGACAATGAGATCGCCAAGGAAGCCCAGAAGGTCTTCAAGAAGCAGGGCCTCAATTTCCGCCTCGGCATGAAAGTGACGGGTGTCGAGAAGCTGAAGTCCAAGCTGAAGCTGAGCATGGAACCGGCGGCTGGCGGTGAAACGGAAGTTCTGGATGCTGACGCCGTGATCGTTGCGATCGGCCGAAAGCCCTATACTGAAGGTCTCGGCCTCGAATCCGTTGGCGTGAAGACGGACAAGCGCGGCGTCGTGCAGGTGACCGATGGTCACTTCAAGGCGGCAGATGGTGTGTGGGCTGTTGGTGACTGCATCCATGGTCCGATGCTGGCCCATAAGGCAGAGGACGATGGTGTTGCTGTTGCCGAACTGATTGCCGGCAAGGCAGGTCATGTCGATTACAATCTGGTGCCGAGCGTCGTTTACACAAAGCCCGAAATCGCCTGGGTCGGGAAGACCGAGGAACAGCTGAAAGAAGAAGGCGTGGAATATGTGAAGGGCAAATTCCCCTTCATGGCTAACTCCCGCGCGCGGACGAATCACGAGACCGAGGGGTTCGTGAAAGTTCTGGCAGACAAGAAGACGGATCGTATCCTCGGTGCGCACATGATTGGTGTTGGCGTTGGCGAGATGATTGGTGAGTTCTGTGTCGCAATGGAATTTGGTGCAGCATCCGAAGATATTGCCCGTACGTCCCACGCGCACCCGACCCTGTCGGAAGCGATACGTCAGGCTGCGATGGCTGTCGAAGGCTGGACGATGCAAATGTAGGCAGGGGCAATTTTGCCCTGTCTTCTATGCGATAAAATCTGGACCAGCCTGCTGTTCGGGCCCACGCTCGGGACATGTATACGCATCCCGCAGCAGGCTGGCACATCCGACCCTTTTCACGGCGTGACTACAGGCCGTGCTATCAATTGTTCCGCGACTGCCTGACAGAGTTCCCGTGGCGCAGCCCGGCCGCGCCTTATTTGCGGCAATTGTTCAATTCCCTGCCAAGCGCCCTGGCCTGGGTGGCCGAGGAGCCGAATGCCGGTGTGGTTGGCTTTCTCACGCTGCGTCCGGAGACCCGCTATATCGATCATCTCTTCGTGAATCGGGACTGGCGGCTATGCGGGGTAGGGCGTGGTTTGCTGGAAGTGGCCCGGCAGGAAACGGGCACGCCGCTCAGCCTGGATGTCGACATGCGGAATGTGAGTGCGCGCAAGGCGTATGAGGCGCTGGGCTGGAAGGTCGGCGCGAAGACCGGAGATGCAAAGGCCGACCAGATACGTCTGATCGGCCCCTGAGACGCTGTACTATTCTGCAGCCTTCATCAGGGCCTGCATCCGGTCGAGCCAGGCGAGCCAAGCCTTGCGACCCATATCTGTCAGGTGGACCCGTGTCTGCGGCTTTCGGCCCACAAACAGCTTTTCTAGTTCCACATAACCCGCCTCTTCTAGTTTGCGCAAATGGGTCGACAAATTGCCGTCTGTCGCGCCAACCTTGTCTCGTAACTCCCCAAAAGTCGCGGGGTTGACCGTGGATAGATAGGCCATGACGCCAAGGCGCAAGCGGCCATGAATAACATCGTCGATATCTGAATGGTCAAAGGGATTGCTATCCGTCATGGCGGATCTCAGACAGTTTCGCTGGGTTCACGGCGCATCAGGATGATACCTGGCACCAATACGCAAACCGCGGCGACAGCAGCCCCAAGCAACCACATATAATTCGTCCCGCTGAGCAGGATGGCGGGGACGACACTCAGCATGGCCGCAATACCGGCTAGCTTGAGGGGAGCGGTATTGGCGATCACCCCGGATACATATTGCGACAGGCCGTAGAGACCGACGACCATAGGAACGGACCAGATAAACGGCGAGAAGACATCAAAGATCATCGCCGACAAAAAGGCGCCAAGGAAGTAAGCACCGAGGAAATATCCAGAGGCCTTCCACACCAGCGCAGAGACCTTGTTACCCGTAGAGGCGCGCCCCGGTTTGCTGTTGGGGTAGCTCATCTTCATCAGGTACATGCCGCCGACGCCGAGGATGACATAGGCAATCCACATGATTGCGAAAGCCACGGGTTGTAGGCCGAACATGCCCTCGGCAATGGCGTAGTGGCCGAGATAGGCGGCTGTGGTCAGGCCGCCCCACAAGACAAGAAACCGACCACCCAGAAGCGGGGCGTTTTTCCCGGCCTCAGCCAGGTCACGGATGTAGGCAAGATCATCTGCCATGGTTTGAGGACTCATTCTGATCTCCATAGAGTACTTTGAAAAACAAAGTATATGGATAAAGAGAAGAGTCAAGGCCTTGCCCAGGCAGGTTTAAACGGGTCTTGTGAGCAGAAGGTGAGAGCGCCTAGTTCTCGGAAAGGCGCGCCATTTCCTCATCAGAGAGTTCGGAATTGTCATAGACGTTCGAGACGTCGTCCAGATCGTCCAGAACATCGAGCAGCTTCATCAACGTGTCGGCCTGGTCGCCTTCAACAGGAACCGTGTTCTGCGGTTTCCAGATCAGCTTCGCGGACTTTGCTTCGACGGCATCACCGAAGTGTTCTGCCAGTGCGTCAGCAACCGTCTGCAGGTCTTCGCGCGCCGTATAGATCCAGTGGCCTTCCTCGTCAGACTCGACATCTTGGGCGCCAGCCATGATGGCGGCTTCCATCATTTCGTCTTCACTGCCGGCATCTGCCGGATACTGGATCTCCCCAACCTGGTCGAAGCCGAAGGAGACAGAGCCTGTTTCGCCAAGGTTTCCGCCATTTTTGGAGAAGGCTGTACGGATGTCAGTCGCTGCGCGGTTCTTATTGTCTGTGGAAGCCTCCACAATGATGCCGACGCCGCCGGGGCCAAAGCCCTCATAGCGGATGTCGATATAGTCATCGCCGCCGCCGCCTTGGCCCTTGTCGATGGCGCGCTGAATATTGTCTTTCGGCATGGACTGGCCGCGCGCGTTCTGGATAGCCAGACGCAGGCGTGGATTACCGTCAGGGTCAGGCCCGCCCATCTTGGAGGCGATGGTGAGTTCCTTGGAAAGGCGTGCGAACAGCGCGGCGCGCTTCTTGTCCTGTGCGCCTTTGCGGTGCTGGATGTTTGCCCATTTACTATGGCCGGCCATGGGAGTCCTCGTCGGATCGGTTCGGAAGATGGAAAGTGTGGCGTTTAGCGCAGGTTGGCGGGATGGCCAAGGTGGAGGATGCAAGCCATTTTCACCCCTGTGCATGTGAATGACTGTAGAATTTGCAAAAATTTTCCGCGCCAAATTGACACTTACGTCAACGTAAACCTTGCGTCTTTTATTTGGGGACGATAGGCACAGTCCACGAAGTCTAGAACCCCAACAGATATCTGGAGCGCTTGTATGAAGGTCCTCGTGCCCGTCAAACGCGTGATCGATTATAATGTGAAGGTCCGGGTCAAACCTGACCAGACCGGCGTCGATCTCGCCAATGTCAAAATGTCCATGAACCCGTTCGACGAAATCTCCGTCGAAGAGGCTGTTCGTATGAAGGAAGCGGGCACGGCGACGGAAGTCGTCATCGTTTCCATCGGCCCACAACAAGCCCAGGAAACCATCCGCACGGCGCTTGCCATGGGTGGTGACCGCGGCATCCTGATCAAGACGGATGAAACGGTTGAGCCACTGGCCGTTGCGAAATTGCTCGCAAAAGTCGTGGAAGAAGAAAAGCCGGATCTCGTTCTGCTGGGCAAGCAGGCGATTGACGATGATTCCAATCAGACCGGCCAGATGCTGGCCGCTCTGCTCGACTGGCCGCAAGGCACGTTCGCCTACAAACTGGAAAAGGACGGTGACGCCCTGACAGTGACGCGCGAAGTGGATGGCGGTCTGCAGACCCTGAAGCTGTCCACGCCGGCAATCGTCACGGTTGACCTGCGCCTCAACGAGCCGCGCTATGCCTCCTTGCCGAACATCATGAAGGCGAAGAAAAAGCCGATCGATGAGAAAGCACCAGGCGATTATGGCGTCGACATTGCACCGCGCCTGTCCGTGGTAAAAGTGACCGAACCGCCGGTACGTGAAGCGGGCGAGAAAGTCGAAGACGTCGCCACGCTGGTTTCGAAACTCAAAGCTGCGGGAGCGATCTAATGGCTGTTCTTGTTATTGCTGAACACGACAATGCGTCCCTGAATGACGCAACCCACAAAGTGGTCACTGCAGCTGCCAAGTTCGGCGGCGATGTGGATGTCCTCGTGGCGGGTGAAGGTGCTGGCGATGTGGCCGCTGCGGCTGGAAAGATTTCCGGCGTTCGCAAGGTGCTGCATGCAGACGGTGCGTCCGTTGCCAAGCAGGTTGCCGAAGCCATGGAAGCCTTGGTTGTGCCGCTGATGGATGGCTATGACGCCGTCTTCATCCCGGCCACCACAATGGGCAAGAACATCAGCCCGCGCATTGCAGCCAAACTGGATGTGATGCAGCTGTCCGATATTACCGATGTGATCGACACCGACACGTTCGAGCGTCCGATCTATGCCGGTAACGCCATCCTGACGGTGAAATCTTCCGACGCGAAGAAAGTTATCACCGTACGCGGTACGGCTTTTGACGCGGCTGGTGAAGATGGTTCCGCTTCCGTGGAATCCGTTGATGCTCCGGCAGGTCCATTCAAATCGGAGTTCGTTTCCGAGCAGATGGTCAAGTCAGACCGTCCGGAACTGGCGGGTGCGAAGCGCGTCGTCTCCGGCGGCCGTGCGCTCGGCTCCAAGGAAGAGTTCGACCGTCTGATCGTGCCGCTGGCCGACAAGCTGGAAGCCGCCGTTGGCGCCTCCCGCGCCGCCGTTGATGCTGGCTATGCCCCGAACGATTATCAGGTTGGCCAGACCGGCAAGATTGTTGCGCCTGAGCTGTATGTGGCTATCGGTATTTCCGGCGCTATCCAGCACTTGGCTGGCATGAAGGACTCCAAGATCATTGTTGCGATCAACAAGGACGAAGAGGCCCCAATCTTCCAGGTTGCCGATTACGGGCTGGTCGCGGACCTGTTCAATGCCGTTCCGGAGCTGACCGAAGCGCTCTGATCCGATAAAGCATCGTGTCTATCATTGAAGGCCCCCGGCGCATTATGCGCCGGGGGCCTTTCCGTTGTGCAAGCATCGATGCGGCCATCAGGACTGGAGCGAAAGATAACCGAAAGTGGCCTGTATTCCGTTTTGTTAAGGTCAGTTTGCTATACAGGCCGTAATGTCTGGGGCTCAGAGCAGATAGTCTCATGCTGTTTGCCTGACTGAAGAGCTGATCGAGGTGGATACATGGCCAAGTCATTTTTGCGATCTGTGCCCGCAGATGCCGGAACAGTCGACACTTTAGGTCTGCAGGACCTGAAGATTGCCATTATTCTTCCATGCTACAATGAAGAGGCATCGATCGCGCAGGTCGTGCAGGAATTCCGCGCAGCGCTGCCTCAGGCGGACATATTCGTCTGTGATAATAACTCCTCAGACCGGACCGCCGAGATTGCCCGCGCAGCTGGTGCTGTTGTTCTCCACGAATCCTACCAGGGTAAAGGCAATGCGGTCCGCCGCTTGTTCAGCGATGTCGAGGCAGACATTTATGTCATGGCCGATGGCGATGCGACGTATGATGCCGAGGCAGCTCCGCGCATGATCTCCCGATTGGTAGAGGACCGTCTGGCCATGGTCAGCGGCGCGCGGGTCAGCGAACATGAGGACGCGTATCGGTTCGGGCATAAGTTCGGAAACTGGATGCTGACTGGACTTGTCAGAATGAGCTTTGGCGACCGGTTCCGTGACATGCTGTCAGGCTACCGGGTGATGAGCCGACAATTCGTCAAAAGCTTTCCGGCGCTTTCGAATGGCTTCGAGATCGAAACGGAATTATGCGTGCATTCCCTGCGGCTTCAATTGCCTGTCATTGAAATGGATACGGCTTATCGCGCGCGTCCCGAAGGGTCTGCCAGCAAGCTGAGTACGGTGCGGGATGGCATACGTATACTTCGGATGATCAGCCGACTCGTCCGCGATGAGAAGCCGCTGGAATTCTTCTCTACCGTTGCGGCCCTGCTGTTTCTCATGGCGAGTATCCTGATCATTCCGATCTTGATAACGTATGTCGAGACCGGTCTGGTGCCGCGCTTCCCGACGCTTTTTGTGGCCATGGGCATCTTTGGCATTTCCATGCTGTCGCTGTCAGTCGGGCTGACGCTGGACACGCTTTCCAGAGGTCGCACTGAAGTCCGGCGTCTCGCTTATCTGGCCGCTTCGTCTTACCGCAAGGACCATTACTGATCGCCGCCGGATGGTCTTTTGAATCAGGGGCAACAGGCCATGACGGATAAACAGCCAAGCTTCTCCCTTACCAGAAATACGGGGCTGAGATACTTCTTAGCGAGTCTATGCGCGCTGGGTGTGGATTATGTCCTTACCCTGTCGCTGTTTCATCTGACGCATGTGAATCTCAGCCTGGCTGCCGCAGCCTCCTTCATACTGGTCGGCTTTGTGTTCTATTTTGTGCATGAGTTCTGGACCTTCAGGAGCAGTGAATCACAGGTCTCGCGTCATCGATTGCTCAGCAATCTCGCCGTATTATTGCTGGCTGGTCTCGTTCGGGTGATCCTGATCTTCCTGCTGGAATCTTGGAAAGCGCCTCTTGGTATTCTCGCAAGCATCTATTTCGCAATTGGGGTCGCGGGCTCCTTTACGACGAACTTTGTCCTGAACCGCTTTTTCGTATTTCGCCGCTGAGCGCAGCCCTGTGCTTGCAAAGCCACATTGTGGGATCCGTGCATAGCCAGACTGCGACATAGACTTGTGTTTGACGCACTGCACAAACACGATATGACATGTCTTTTTTGAACAAGCTTGGGGCAAAAGCGAGATGACAGACCTGAAGACAATTGGCGTGATTGGCGCGGGTCAGATGGGCAACGGGATCGCTCATGTAAGCGCTCTCGCAGGATATGACGTTGTTCTGAGCGATATCTCCGAAGATGCGCTGCAGCATGGCATGAAAGCGATTGAGCGCAATATGGTGCGCCAAGTTAGCCGTGACCTCATCACTAAAGATGAGATGCAGACTGCTCTGGCACGCATCAAGCCGACCACGGTCATCAAGGAGCATGAGGCCGCAGGTTTCGTGATCGAGGCCGCGACAGAGAAACGCGAAGTAAAAGAGCAGATTTTCCGCTCTATTTGCGAGATCGTGCAGCCGGAAACCTATCTTGCGACCAACACATCCTCCATCTCGATTACGCGCCTCGCTTCCGTAACGGATAGGCCAGAGAAATTCATCGGCCTGCACTTCATGAACCCAGTGCCGCTGATGAAGCTGGTGGAAGTTATTCGCGGGTTGGCGACGAGCCAGGAAACCTATGAGCTGGCCATCAATTTTGCCAACCGGCTGGAGAAGACCACGACAAATGCCGAGGACTATCCGGCATTCATCGTGAACCGCATTCTTGTGCCAATGATAAATGAGGCCGTCTATGCGCTGTATGAAGGCGTTGGTACGGTTGAAAGCATCGACACAGCCATGCGTCTTGGCGCGAACCATCCTATGGGACCGCTCACCCTCGCAGACTTTATCGGATTGGATACATGTCTTTCGATCATGCAGGTTCTGCATGATGGCCTGGCAGATACCAAATACCGCCCGTGTCCGCTGCTGGTGAAATATGTTGAGGCTGGTTGGGTCGGCAAGAAGGTCGGCAAGGGCTTCTACGACTATTCCGGGGAGCATCCTGTCCCGACCCGCTGATTCGGATCAGGATAGTCGGCTTACCGGGCCATCTGGTGCATAAGCAAAGCTTGGCACACAACGGCTGTAACCGTTTTCGCCTTGAAGGGCTTCGGGATGAGAAAGGCCGGTTCCGGCTTGTCCCCAGTCAGCAATTGCTCCGGATAGGCCGTAATGAAGACGACTTGTGCGTTACAGAATTCCTGAATTTCTTCCACTGCTTCCAGGCCTGAACTCTCATCAGCCAGACGCAGGTCTGCGAGGATAAGGGAAGGCTTGTGCATTTTGGCAAGGGCAACCGCCTGCGCATGCGTGTTAGCGGTTGCGGGAACGGCATGTCCTAGTTCCCGCAGTGTAGTAGCCAGATCATAGGCGATAAAAGGTTCGTCCTCGATGACCATGGCCGTTGTGATGAGAGAAGACAAAAGCTCCTCCGTCGCATTCCTGACGCGGGCTTGAACGCTATCTGCCTCAATATCCAGTGCTTCGGCCACTTCTTCATCCGAGAAAGTCTCGACTGAGGTCAGCAATAGTGCCCGGCGATCTGTTGTATTTGCGAGGCGCAGATACTCCGGCAGGATGTCGCTCGCCTCGATCTGGGCGTCCACCAAATCCCCAAGGGCCTTGTAAAAGGCGGGGCGCGAATTGGCGCTATGGTTTAGGTCCAGCTTATCTTCGAGAAGTTGATTCAGAAGGTCTTCAACCAGCTGATCTCCTTCACTTTGTTTGCCGGTAAGAGAGCGGGCATAGCGCCGCAAAGATGGTAAAAGGGCCTGAAGGTGTTCGTGCAATGGCATAATAGGCCCCGCGATGGTTATGGCATCGTTCAAGTCTTGGGATCAGCATTCGCGGTTCGTTAACCTGAAACTGTGATCATGCTGAAAGATAAAACAAAAAAGTGAATGTGGAGAGTGTGTTTCTTCCAAAAACAGCATGGCAAAAAGAGGGCGCTTTCTCTCTCGGGCGCATAGCGCTGCAGGCCTGGAAGAAAATACACATTTCCACCCAGGGCTTCAGCAGGGACAGAATTTCCCTGCCGTATCTGAGGCAGCGATGCCTCTCAATGGATGCCCATTAAGGGCGAGGTGGTTTGGTTGATGAAACAACCGGGGGACAAGATATCATGTGCAATAGCGATGACTGTTCTGTAGACAACTGGTCTTTTGTTGATGAACTGGAAGCGATGCTTCCGCAAATGCGCGCCTTTGCGCGAAGTCTCTGCCATGATGCGACTCTGGCCGATGACATTGTTCAGTCCGCCTGCCTGAAAGCCTGGGCAGCGGCGGACACGTTTGATCGTACCGCCAGCATGCGTCCGTGGATTCTACGAATTGTTCGGAATGAGTATCTGCAGCATTGTCGCCGCTCTTGGCGTACTGTCGATGTCGAGCATGGCTATCTCGAGGATACACTGGTCGACCATTGCGCCGCAGAGACGGTAAATGATGCCTCGCGTGCAATTCAGGAAATCTATGCCCTGCCGGTGAAGCAGCGTGACGCAATCATTCTCGTTCTGGGTGCTGGGCTGACATATGAAGAGGCCGGTGAGGTCATGGGCTGTTCTGCAGGAACGATCAAAAGCCGCGTAAGCCGGGCCCGCGCAATCCTTATGGACGGTTTGACTGGGGTGACTCAGCTCTCATCGCGCCGGGATGTGCCCGATGTCCGCAACATGCCGCAAATGCATCGGCTGGTTCAGCACGCTGAAATACTTATGGCGCGTGCGGCCTGAGGCCGGTCATGCCATCAGGAAAAAGACACTTAGAGAGTAAATCACTGTAAGTGCAGCCGTTTTTATGCCTGCAGAGATAAGGAATGGCCGCAGATCATTCCAGGTAGTGTCCCGCGCAATCGCGGCTACGGCGGTTGCGATTTCCAGATGGACCCCCTCATGGCTCTGCCCTGCAAGCATCAGAACAATCTTTGTAGAGCGGGATGTCCGCGTAGCGCGCGCTTCAGTCAGAACTTCCTGAAAGACGCGGGCCGCCACAACTTCACTGAGGGCGCGGCGAGGACGCCAGCCATATTTTGAAAGTTCTGCGGCCCCAAGCCGGACAAAAGGCCAGCTGATCCACATATCCCGCAACAGGAATAGCGCCAAGGTGGTGCCCGTCAGAAGGGCGAATCCTTCCCGCTCGATCAATTGTGCATGATAGACACCCCACAGGACCGCAAGGATGGCGAGTTTGCATCCCGTCGCGATGGCAAAACGCCGAAAACTCTTGCGGAGGAACTCTTGAGCATGGCGCTTGACGCGTCGGCGCGTCTCAATCGCGGCATCCTGAATAGCCTTGCCCTTTTGCGCGGTAACGCCGCGCTCCAGATATTTGCGACCAAGTGCCAGTCCAGCACCGACCGCAGATGCAATAAGCAGGACAGATCTCATGCCACATATATAGGAAATGCCGGCGGCTTTGTCGCCTCTCAAGGCACCGCCGGGGAAGAATTATAGGAGGCCCATAAGGAGCCTCTGAGCATGCCGCGTGGCCGTTTTGGGGTCGCGTACCAATGTGTAGCCAAGAATCAGAGCCCCGGCTGTGACAGAGACGGGATATTTTTCGACCAGCTTTTTGAGTGTATCGAAAGGCAGATCTGCCAGGGCTCCAGCCGTGCTGTCTTCCAGATCATCAATCTCTTCCGAAGAGGGCCGGTATGGCTTCAGGAACAGATACATCATGATGACAGAAATCAGCATCAGGATGGATGACACAAGAAAACATGCTGCGGTCATGCCTATGACCGCAGTCAAGGCCAGCACCCCTGCTGTCATTAAGGCGAGAATGCCGCAAAATCCACACAGGATTCCTATGGCTGCCGCCAAGAGCCGCCCCTTTGTGGCATCCATATTATTATTTGCCCCTCATCATCGCGATGATGAGGCCTGCGCCAAAGGCAATACCCACAGCGGCAAGAGGATTGTCGCGAATCTGGGTTTCGACCTCAGAGCGGGTTTCCTTGAACTGGGTGCCAGCCTTGTCGGCCAGATCCTTACCCTTTTCCAAGCCGTCCTGCGCCTTCACTTTGGCCAAGCCGCGAACATCTTCGATAATGCTTTTGAGGTCACCGCGCAGCATGGCAATGTCATCTTTCAGCGCAGCATAATCGCTTTCGGCTTCGGCTTTGAGAATGGTTTCAGTCTTACCCGTCATTAGGAGTCTCCTGTTTCAAGATTCCCTAGTGTAACGCAGAACCGGCAAGGAAGTTCCCTGATGGTGTGGAACGAATCCAGGGTTCGGACGTTTTCAGGCCATGCAGGTATTTCGAAACAGACTATCCCAATACGTAACGCTGGATGATGTTATCTGGAGCGAGTTTGAAAAGCTCCAGACTCAGAAAAAAGCTTATGAGGCGGGGGATGACCTGATCCGTGTGGGTCAGCGTCCAAAACATGTTTTTCTTCTCACGGAAGGTTGGGCGGTCCGGCATCGTACATTGGAAGATGGCCGCCGGCAAATTGTAAACTTCATGCTTCCGGGCGATGTATTTGACCTGCAGGTACTCGCCGGTCTCGAGGCTGACCATGGTGTGACAGCCGTAAATCGCACTGTTACATTGCGTATTGAGGCCGATGAATTTATTTATATGCTGAAGAAGAGCGGGCCACTTGCCTCTGCCTTCTGGTGGTCCGCCGTGCAGGAAGAATCCATCCTACGCGAACAAATTGTCCGTGTAGGCCGTAGATCTGCCCGTGAACGGATTGGGCATCTTCTTCTGGAGCTGCAGCGTCGTCTTCAGGCGGCTATAGGGTCAAACAATGATGTCATGCCCTTGCCGTTAACGCGAACCGACCTAGCTGATGCACTTGGTCTGACCCCGGTGCATGTTTCTAGAACAATGTCCGCACTTCGCCGCGCAGGCCTGATCGAAGAGGCGCGCGGTCGAATAAAAATTCTCGATGCAGAAAAGTTGGCCCGGCAGTCACATTTTGACATGGACTATTTGCACATGCGGCGCCTGGATCTCCTTAATGGTGGCGGCGGGATGAGCGGACACGTTGCTCATAATGGAAATGGCAGCAGCAGTCATCAGGGCCTTACCGCGTCAACACTGCGCCCGCCACGTTCGCGGGATTCCTGAAACATGAGTTGTCAAGGAGACACAAAATGAACAAAACCGTACACGAACAGGATGTCACTCCCAAGGAAGCTCGACAAGGGCGCCGGGTGGGGCTGGTAAAAATACTTGGGATCGGTATAGCTGTCGCCGTTTTGGGCATTGTCGTTGTGGCACTGGTCCAGAATATGGGCTGAGCTTACAAAGCCGCCAAACATGAAGAAGCCGCGCAAGTCCATCAGGTCTGCGCGGCTTTTTATTTTAGAATTAGATGCCCTGAAGGGCTGAGCTTATGCGTCGATCCGCGCACCTGTAGCCGGGTGGAAGAACAGGGCCTGCCCAATGGCGGCCTTGACCGTATTTTCCTGAAAGGGCTTGGGAATGAGATATGTCGGTTCCGGTCTTTCACCGGTCAGCAAGCGCTCCGGGAAGGCCGTGATGAAGATGATGGGAACATCATGGTCAGCCAGAATGTCGTGTGCTGCGTCAATGCCGGAAGATCCGTCTGCCAGCTGGATATCACAGAGGACCAAGCCGGGCGGGTTGGCGCCGAACAGACGAAGCGCCTCGCGGTGCGTCGTGGCAATACCGGTCACGGTGTGGCCAAGATCTTCAACCAGACTTTCCAGATCTGCCGCAATAATTGGCTCGTCTTCGATAATCAGAACTTTCGTAGCCAGTTCATCCTCGATTTCTCGTTGGGCTTCCTGTTCCAGAAGGCGATGCTCTTCTTCGGTGATACCAAGAATTTTTGAAGCTTCTGCAGCCGTGAATCCCTCAAGGGCGGTCAGCAAAAATGCCTGCCGCTGAATCGGGGCCAGGGCTTGTAGTCTTTTGTCGGCAGGGTCTGCCTGCCCGGAACGCTCGCCTTCAAGCTGGGCGCCGGTCGTTCCCCAGATCACGTGGAAGAAACGGTAGAGAGAAAGCCGAGAATCTTCTGTATCTTCAACGGCTTCCGGGTTTTCGGCAAGAGCTTGGAGGGAGGCCCGGATATATGCGTCCCCACTCTCCTGACTGCCCGTAAGGGCGCGCGCATACCTGCGAAGGAATGGCAGATGAGGGGCAAAGGATTTAACCAGACTCATTGGGAACCTCTCTTTTGGGTACGCATTACTAAATCGTGAGCTCGGGAAAAGTTCCATGCGGTGAGAAATTTTCTCAACCTCTGTGGAACCTTTCTTGCCTGCATAAGTTTCTATATCAGACACTAGAATAGGTATTATGCAGTGAATCAGGTTAGATCAGGCGATATGAGCAAGAGCGGGAAATCAAAATCCGTTTCGGCTGACCTCGGCACTAAACGGCGTACGCAGCGCATAGGTGAACAGCTGCGGAGAGTTTATGACGAGGTCGCCCAGGAAGACATTCCGGATGAGTTTCTTCGACTTCTCGAAGAGGCAGATCATGCCCGGACTGCCAAATCCTCAGATAAATCCTGAGGGGGCTGCCATGACAGACAAGATTGAAAAGCTCAGCGATAATGATTTCAAGCGTGAGCTTGCTGGCCTGATCCCGCATTTGCGGGCGTTTGCGCGCAGCTTGTGTGGGGATGCCACGCTCGCCGACGATCTGGCGCAGGATGCCATGCTCAAGGCATGGAATGCGCGGGAGAGTTTTCAGGCGGGGACGAACATGAAGGCGTGGGCCTTCACCATCCTTAGAAACGTATTCTATTCCGAAAAGCGCCGGTCCTGGCGTCGCACGCCCCTTGATCCGGAAGTGGCCGAGGCGACTCTGATTGCCAATAACAATCCTGCTGATGGTCTGGACCTTCTGGCGATGCGTAACGCGCTTGCCATGCTTCCGATTGACCAGAGGGAAGCCCTGATCCTGGTCGGTGCGGGCGGTATGGCCTATGAAGAAGCTGCGGAAATCTGCAGTGTGGCTGTCGGAACCATCAAAAGTCGCGTGTCCCGTGCCCGCAAAGCCGTCGCAGAAATACTTGACACCAACTCTGCAGGCTACAGTGATGATGAAGGTATGACAGCTGGAGAGGCTTTCGAGGACATCATGCAGCAGGCGGACACAATAGCCGGTGTCGGATAAGAAGGATGGCCGGCCCGATGTGCCGGATACCCCAAATGCGGCCCCATTACGGAACAAGCTTGTCCTGACCCTCGCGGCTGCGCTGACGCCCGTTCTGCTGCTATCGGCTTTCAAGGCTTATATTGACGCGCGCGATGTGCGTGAGGACCAGCGCAAGACGCTGGTTCTTGCCGCAGACGCCGCGATTGACGGGGCAGGGCAGTCTCTCAAGGAAGCAGAACTGCTGATTTCCCTGTATGAGTCCCGCATCGCTGCGGGCCAGTGCAGCGGCACTTATAATGAGCTGATCGAATATCTTCCGGCCTTGTCCAATGTGGCCTCTTATGGGCCTGACAGTACTCTCAAATGTGCCGCGGTGGGCAAACCCGTGCCTACGCGTGAAACAAGGCTTATTCACGACCGGTTGAGAGCTGGCGGTGATGTGACACTTAGAAGCGACGCCTTTTTCGGGAATGCTTCCAATGCCTGGCTGTTCACGATCAGCCGGCGCGTCGAGGGGCCTGCGGGAGAGTTCAAGGGCGTGAACACGTTCGCCATCAGGGCTGATAAACTTGCCGAGCTGATGCGCGCGGAGTTCCTGCCCGATGGTGTGCAGGTCTCTCTAGCCGATCAGGACGGCCGCGTGTTTGGCGAGCCGCTGGTCGGGCCGATCCCTGAAGAATGGATTGAAGCCGTAAAGACAACAGGCGATGCACAGCTTTTCCGTATGGATCGGAATAAGGGCTATAATCTGGATGTCGTTCTGAAGCCTGTCGGGACGACAAATATCTATGCCGTTATCTCGCGCCCATCCTATGGTATCTGGAATGATATCGTCGTAAGGCCGGCAACCTCTTTCGGCCTCCCCTTGCTGGCTTTTGCCGTGACACTACTGGCCGCATGGATGGCAATTGATGGACTGGTTCTGAGATGGATCTCGCGTCTGACGCGAACAGTACGAATTTATGGTGCTGGCCGGTATCAGTTCAAGGCGGGAAATTCCTTTACGGATGCGCCAGCGGAAATCTCCAGCTTGGCACGCGCCATGGAGGTCATGGCTCAGGATATTGATCACCGAGACCAGGAGCTTAAGGAAGCGATCGCTACCCGTGACGCCGCAGTGAAAGAGATTCACCACCGGGTGAAAAACAATCTCCAGATCGTGACGAGTTTCCTGAACCTGCAGGGCAGGCAGCTGAGAGACCCTCAGGCCAAGGAGGCAATTTCGGCAACACGGCACAGGATTGATGCGCTCGCGATTGTGCACCAGACACTCTACCAGAATGAGCGTCTCGAAAGCGTGGATATGCGGCCCTTCCTGACCGGCCTACTGAACCATCTTGCTGACGCGCTGGGTATGACAGAAGCCGGGATCCGTCTGGTTCAGTCCTATGAGGATATTCAGCGGGATGCGGATGATGCGATTCCGATGGCTCTGTTCATCGTGGAAGCCGTTACCAATGCGATGAAATATGCCTTTGGTGATGATGGTGGCGAGGTATCTGTAACGCTGGCAACAGAGCAGGATAATGTGATCCTGGAGATCGCTGACAGTGGCCTAGGCTATGATGCTGAAGCCCACAGTTCCGGTCTTGGCTCCAAGCTGATGATGGCATTCGCGCGCCAGCTGTCTGCAGAATTCTCTACAGAAACTAACCCTGGTCAAGGGTGTAAACATCGTCTCGTCATGAGCATGTGAAATCGGGAAAAGGAAAACCCCGGTCCTGTGAATAAATAGGCCGGGGTCTGTTCTGCTGTATTGATCAAGCTCTAGTTCGGTGTGTCGGTGGTTTCCGTCATGGACTCGCCGGCTTCATTCATTGCGGCGCTGGCATCTTCTGCGGCGTCTTCAATTTCATCGCTCGCCTCTTCAGCACTCTCTTCAATGGCCTGACCAGCATCGTCCAGATTTTCTGAGATCGTATCCGGTTCTTCGATTGTAACCTCGACATCTGCAGGCTCTTCGGCCTGATTGCAGGCTGTTATAAGCCCGATGCTGAACAGTGACGCTACAATAAAATGAGGTTTCATGATCGGCTCCTTTATGGGTCTAGTCTACGAAACGCATACAGTCAGAAATCGTTCCTGAAGAAGGGGCGCAGCAAGCCCGGGAACCCATACCTAGAATGTGCGTTCTCACTTCATGCTAATCAAACCCATACATAAGCGCGTCAAATCCTCCCGCCAACAGGCGTCCCAATCCCTGTCTTATGTCATAAGGCGTTTGAGTGGCCCTCATCGCATTCCAGTTATCATCTCAGTGCTGATCATAGGGATTGGCCAGGTTTGGACATGTCTGCTGAAGCATCGCGATTTGTTGCGGGGCAAGGCCCAGCCGCGGGTCAAACTGATAGGTTATACACATTCATAGGCAACCCGTGTGAGCATTCCCAAAGGATCCCGTGTAGAATGGCATGTGGCGGGAACCTGGCACAGGGGGAAGGTCATAGCCGTCTATACTCATGACATTCGGGAAGTGCGGGGTGGCAAGCGGATCCTGCGGATCGCGACAGATGCCTGTCCGGCATATCTCATCGAGATGGGGGACGGCTTTACACTGATCAAATCTCATTCCGAGCTGACCAGGTGTTAAAAAAAGCGCGCCGGAAGGGCGCGCTTTTCGTGGTTTCAAAAGGCTAAGAACTTAGTCCTTGATATCTTCTTCAACGTCGTTGGAGGCATCCTGAATCACATCACCGCTGGCTTCGACATCTTTGCCAACACCCTCAACCGTATTGCAGGCTGTAAGGAAAATGGCGATAGCGCCAAGGCTTGCAACTTTCAATGTATTTTTCATGGCATAATCCTTCTTGCTGATTGCTGCTTACCAACGCTTGATGCACATTTGAGTTCCGCAAAAAAATCGAAGGAACCTAACCACTTTTTGGAGAGTTAGTATGCGTGTCGGTTGATACAGCCGATCAACATGAATTTGAAGGAGATTCCGTCATGCTCGGTTGGGCAATTGCATTCTTTATCCTGGCCCTTGTGGCCGCCGTTCTTGGTTTTGGTGGTATCGCGGGTGCTTCCGCAGGTATTGCCAAGATTCTGTTCTTTGTATTCTTGGTGCTTCTCGTGCTGTCCTTCGTAGCGCGTGCCGTACGCGGACGAAATGTTATGTGATCAGGCTAACAGTCCTGAAAAAAGGGGTACTGCTGGCGCGGTGCCCCTTTTTTATTAATCAAGGGCGGGAACGAACAGGGTTTACAGACATTGCTTTGCAAATAATGGAGGAAACCATGTTAAGAATTGCTATCATATTTCTTGTTATCGCCCTCGTCGCCGCTGTTCTTGGTTTTGGCGGCATTGCTGGCGCGTCTGCGGGCATCGCGAAAATCCTTGCCCTGATCTTTGTTGTTCTGTTCTTGATCTCCCTGCTCGTGGGGCGCGGCCGAAAGGCCTAAAGGAAGCGGGTGGACGACACATCTGCATCCAATATTGCGGGCGTGGATAAGAAGGGAGTTGTCCGAAACTGGGCAATAACCGGAATATTCTGGATCTTGGCGATTGGCACCCTGAGCGTTGCTCAGGGTGTCTTTGTGCCTATCATTGCCGCTTTCATTCTGGCCCTTACGCTTAGCCCTTTGCGGAGGGGACTTGGTGGCTTAGGGGTGCCACCGGGGCTGGCTGCGGCCATTCTGATGATTGGCTTGCTGATAATTCTCTCCATCCTTTTCTATTTCCTGTCAGAGGGAGTCCAGAAGTATCTGAGCGATGCACCAACCTTCGCGAAGAAGGTTCGTCAAGAATTGAGTGGCCTTTTTGGTACCATCGAGCCTGTGCTGGAGGCTGGAAGCCAGATTGAGGCCATGACCAAACAGGAAGGACCGCAAGCTGTTACGATCAGTGAGCCCGGCTTTGTCAAAGTCATGACTCACGCAACGCCAGCCATTATCAGCCAGATCGTTGTAGCGCTTACCTTGAGCTTCTTCCTGCTTGCATCTGGCGACATGTTCTACGAGAAGCTGGTGCAGGTGATGCCGACGCTAAAGGACAAACGGCGGGCGCTTGATGCAGCGCGGACGATTGAAAGTCAGCTATCGGTTTATTTCTTCACCATCAGTACCATAAATGCCATTCTCGGGTTGGTGATTGGCCTGAGCATGTGGGCGTTGGGGATGCCAAACCCGCTATTGTTTGGGCTAGGAGCCTTCCTGCTCAACTATATTCCATATATTGGCTCGATAGGCGGTATCGCGGTTACCCTCGTCACGGGCCTTGTCACATTTGATGGTGTTCTTGCTGGCATACTACCCGCCTTTCTGTATTGGGCGATCAATACATTGGAGGGGCAGTTCCTGACGCCAATCCTTGTCGGGCGTAGGCTGAAGCTCAACGCTGTCGTCATCTTCATCTCATTTGCCCTTTGGGCCTGGGTGTGGTCCTTCATGGGTATGCTGCTCTCGACGCCTCTGCTCATTGCGGCAAAAGTCGTGTCAGACAATGTGCAGGGACTGGAGAGCTTCGGGAAATTCCTGGCAGACAGGGATGATCTGTCTGGATCGGATTCCCGTCTGCTGAAATTTGTCTTCCGCCAGAAACGTAAACCTCTCGCAGAGGATTAGCGTATCATCTCGTCACAGCGTCGAGATGCCTATGTGGGAGACGACAATCTGCCCTGCCTCAGACTTCCAAAATTCAATTCCCTTTAGACTTGTTAAATCTGCACCTACGGATGCAAATTTCTTGAGCGGAATTGTAACGGTCAGTGTCTGATCTGTTTCTTCCTGCCGGTGCATATCCAGCAAGTCGCCCATGCGTACCCGGCCGCTTCCCGAGATTACAGACATCTGGGTACCAGAAATATCATCCGGCACATTCGCGAGCACCAGTTTAAGATAAAAATCCGCATTGGCCTCCCGTGTCATGTCGAGCGGGGGATGAAGGAACGTCAAAGTCGCCGTGTTTGTATGGACCCAGCCAACGCGAATGGCGTTCTCCTGTTGTCCGAGGTCGGCAGGCTGCGCATGAATCTCCGCGGCTGGCGAGGCGAGACTTCGCCCTCTCCAGGTCGCATGGCCTGACGGATCCGTCAGGAGGATTTCCCAGCTTCCTTGGGGTGCGCCATGGTCAAATATTGTCCCATGGTCTGGCTCTGTGGCGAGGCTGTTTTCGTGCAACTGTCCTAGCGTACAAGTATCCTGCAGGGATAGGCCGAAGCCGTACGGAAAGAGGGGCTGATAATCCGTATCCCCTTGGTTCAACATGTACTGGTCTGCATGCTCGGGCCATGAGAAAGGCAGTTTCCCGGTGAAGTCCAGGTCTGCAGAAGGATTCTCTTGCCGAAAGAGCAGGTCGGCGATCGCGCCGGATTGCGAACCGGGAAGAAAGGCAGCAATGAATGCGTCAGAATGGTTGAGTTCGGGATTCACCCAAAGAGGACGTCCAGAGAGGAAGATCGTGATGACAGGTATCCCGGCTTGCTTAAGCCGCTGAATGGCTTGCAGGTCTGCTCTCTCGCCCGGCTTAAAATCCAGCGTTGTCAGGTCTCCGCGAAACTCTGCATAGGGCTTTTCTCCAAAGACATAGATCGCAACGTCTGGTGTACGCTGATAAATGCCGTCTGGTGCATATTCGACGCTGCCACCATTTGCCTCTGCCATCCGCCTTATACCCTGCAGCAGGGTTTCGGCATGTGGGTAATCAGCCTTGCGGACGCCTTCTCCCTGCCAGGACAGTGTCCAGCCGCCGCATAACATGCCCAGATCATCTGCTGCTTTGCCAGCAACGAGTATGTTCTGATGGGGCGAAAGCGGAAGCGCACGGTTGGCATTCTTCAGAAGCACTGCTGACTTGCGCGCGGCTTCGGCCGCGAGGTCACGATGTTTCTGGCAGCCTATCAAGGCATAGTCACCAGCATGCATACGTTCGCTGGGTTTCGGCTGAGTGAAAAGCCGGGCCCTGAACTTAAGGCGCAGTACACGTTTTACGGCATCATCCAGCCGGTCCTGCCAGATAATACCTTGCTGCAGTTGATTCAGAAGTGATGCGTGAAGTCCCTTCCAGCTATCAGGCGCCATGTACATATCAAGGCCTGCATTCAGGGCGTCCGGACAATTTGTTGTAGATGTACCAGGGATTTGTCCGTGTCCGTTCCAGTCCCCAACAACAAGTCCGTCAAATGCCCAATGCTCTTTCAGGAGATGAGTCAGAAAGCCTTTATGACCATGCATCTTCTGGCCTTTCCAGCTTGAAAATGACGCCATGATGCTGAGGATGCCTTCCCCTATAGCCGTATAATATCCGGCGGAATGAAGATCGCGTAGTTCTTCTTGAGTCGCGATTGTCTCGCCCTGGTCTCGTCCGTCCTGTGTGCCTCCATCGCCAATGAAGTGTTTGGCAGTTGCAATAACATGATCCGCATCAAGAAATTGAGGGGTGTTGGGTCGCCCTTGAAGGCCGCGCACCATGGCTGCGCCAAGCTCTGCAACCAGATCAGGAGATTCCGAATAGGATTCATAGCTTCGGCCCCATCGGTCGTCACGCGTTACGGCAAGGGTGGGGGCGAAAGTCCAGTCCATTCCCGTCGCGCGCACTTCCATCGCGGTGGCGGAGCCGATGTGTTCAACAAGGTTTGCGTCTCGCGCGGCACCGAGATTGATGTTGTGCGGGAAAATGGTGGCACCGGTCAAATTATTATGACCGTGTACGGCATCTGTACCCCACATGACCGGGATCTGAGGCCCGTCTGGCTGCATGGAAGCCTCCCAAAAGGCATCTGCCAGGGCAAGCCATTCTGATGGCGGGGCCCTCATCTTGCCACCCGGGGATGAGTTTCCACCATTCAGGATAGAGCCAATGTGATATTGGCTGACCTCCTCCGGTGTGACCGAGGCGATATCGGCCTGCAGGATCTGACCAATTTTCTGTTCAGGCGACATACGCGAGAGGATTTCCCCTATGCGCGCTTCTGTTTCCGGATCCTGGGCAAGCGGGCTGCGTGCCTTGGGCCAGATGTCCAAATTCAGATCGGTAGTCGGTGATTGCGTCGCAGAGGTTGCGTCCCCTGAAGGGTATGTCCGTAACGTCATGAGGCTGTTTCCGGCGTAGTATATCCCTCAGGATAGTCGCGCATATTGTCGTACCAGTAGATCTTCAGGAACACGGACGTTGCGATGGCTATGACCAGGGCAATCAGGAATTTCGGCCAGTCGCGTATCACCAAGAATATGGGAACGCAGATCAGCGCGGTCTGCCAGATAATACCGACCGTGACGTTGATCATGTCACGTGCAAAATCCTTGTTCTCTTCCACGGGTGTGCCTTTGGCGGCAAGGGAGTCTCTGACGGGCTTCCAGAAACCCCAGGGCCGTGTGCGGATGTAGAATGTTTCCAGTGTCTCCATCTCTGTCGGTTTCGTCAGCAGAGATCCGGCGATCACCGCTACCAGGCAGGCAAGGAAGAAGAAGGGAAAGGCTTGTAGTGGATTGATGTCGACCTGCGGCATGCCAATCAGCAGGGCAAAGACGATACCAGTCAGCATGCCCCAGAAATAGCCGTAGCCATTCATTCGCCACCAATACCATTTGACGACATTTGCGGCGGTGTAGCCGCCATACAGGCCGGCCGTGATCCAGTTCACAAAATTGTCGATACTCGTCAGGAAAATGCCAAAAAGTGTGCCGACGACAACAAAGATGGCAGACACCAGATAGCTGATGCGCAGATAGGTCTTCTCCGATGCGTCAGGACGGATGTATTTGCGGTAAATGTCATTTACGACATAGGCGGGCGCAGCATTCAGGGGCGCAGCGAAGCTGGACATGAATGCTGCCAGCAATCCGGCCAGAGTCAGGCCCAGCAGGCCCACCGGCACAAATTCGCGCAAGGCAAATGGCAGGATCGCTTCATAGTCTGCGTCCGTCCCCATGCTTCGCAATTCCGGACTGAAATAGACCAGCGCCAGAACCGTAAGGCCAGCAATCAGCAAATAACGCGGAACGTTCAGCACCAGGCTGACAAGTGCGCTCATCTTTGCAGCTTCAATGGGGGTGCGCGCCGAAAGAATCCGCTGCATGTCGTAATTGGGGGCGGGGCCGGCCAGAGACGTGAAGATCCCTTTCAGAAGCACCAGCATGAAGAAGATGGTGAAGAGAGAATAGCCTTCATGCGCGATCTTTTCATTGGCGGAGGGCAGGAGGTCGGACCAGTCGAGCCCGAGTTCCCATCCAAAGAACGGATTGGTCCACCCATCCGGGATCGCGGCTTGCAGCGTCTCTGGCGACACATGCATGATGGCGATCACGGCAATGCCGATACTGGCAATGGTCATGACCATGAATTGCAGGACCTCCGTGAAGACAACGGAGTACATGCCGCCTTTGATCACATAGAGCGCTGTCAGGAAGACAATGAATGCGCCATAGGCCTTTTCATTGAGAGCGGCCATGGCGGCTTCGCGCTGGACCAGAAGATCACCGCTCAGGCTGGCGGACTGCAGCTGCTCTGGCAGGAATACATGAAGGCTCAGCAATTCCGCCAGGCTGAAGGGCACAAACTGGGCGACCAGTTTGCCGATTCCGAGAAAGCCATAGGCCATATAAGCTAGCACCATGATCAGGGCGAACAGCACGATGATCAAGTGGCTGAGACGGGCGGCGGGACCATCTCCGAAGCGGAAGGTAATCCATTCTGCTCCGGTCATCGCGCCGGATCGGCGCATCCAGATCGACATGAAGACCATCAGGAAGATTTGGTTGAAGACAGGCCACAGCCAGGGAATCCAGACGCTTTTCAGGCCATAAATGAAAAGGATGGAGACGAGCCACATTGTGCCCGCGACATCAAACATGCCTGACGCGTTGGACAGGCCGAGTGCGTACCAGGGCAGACGGTTTCCGCCCAGAAAATAGCTACGAAGACCCTTGGAGGCCCGGCTGGAAATCCAGAAGCCTATCAGCAGGGTTACGCCAATATAGACTGCGATAATCGTCAGATCGATGGGGTGAAGGGTCATGCGCTACAGCCCTGTTCGGCGGCTGCGGCTGGCCGCAATCCAGTTTGGATCATCTTTCCCTCCCTGCTGAACTTATGCTGTTCAGGCGAAATATTTTACCCCATTAATGGATGTCATCCTGTTATGTAAACGGTTTCATTGCAAGTCCTGAATATGTTTAGGAGTATATTATGCTGTTCAAGACGGTATTCTGTATGTCAGTCAGGAGCAGGTAGTGGAAAGGAGAGCTGAATGGCCCAGATCAGGGATGTGTCCAAGCTGGCTGGCGTTTCACCTGCGACGGTTTCACGTGCCTTTTCTGACCCTGGAAAGCTGTCTGCGGAGACCTTGAAGAAGGTTCTCGCTGCGGCTGAGGAATTGAATTACAAGCCGAGTTCCCTGGCGCAGCTCTTCCGCGTGAAGCGTACGAATACAGTTCTCGTCATGGTTCCGGACATCGCCAACGTCCTGTTCGCACGGGTTGTTTCGGGAATTGAGCGTATTGCTGCGGACAATGGCTACAACCTCCTCGTCATTGATACGAAAGACAACAAGGATGTTGAGGCTGCCGGTATTGAGATGGTGGAAACCTATCGCGCGGATGGCGTGATCCAGCTGGGGGAGCGGGCCTTGCGCTGGCTGCATCGCGATGCGGAGAAATGCACGATCCCATTTGTCCATGCCATCGGCACAGGGCTTGATGAGTCCTACCCCACAGTTACAATCAACAATCAGGCGGCTGCGGAATCCATGGCCAATTATTTGCTGTCCCTTGGGCATCGCAAGATTGGCGTCCTGGCGGGAATCAAGGGTCGGCTTGTCACTCAGCACCGCCTCGAGGGGTTTCGTGCCGCCATGAACGCATTTGGCGTGACGCTGGATGAAGGCCTTGTTGAATATGGTGCCTACTCGCTGGCTGGTGGTGCACAGTCGGCGCAGAGATTGCTGTCGCGTCGACGCGATGCAACGGCTTTACTGGCGATGAGTGACGAGATTGCTATCGGTGCCATCCGAACGGCCCAGGATCTGGGCCTGCGCTTGCCGGAAGACCTGTCGATTACCGGTTTCGACAATATCGAGTTTGGCAAATATTGCGAACCGCCACTGACGACGGTTATGCAGCCTGCAGAGCGTATCGGCGAGGTGGCGATGACCTTGATGTGTGGCGTGTTGCGAAATGAATTGAAGGGTGAGACCCATCCGCTTCTACCCACCGAACTGGTCATTCGCAACAGCGTCTGCCGGGTCGTAAAGCCCGCCTAATCATACCAATCATGTCGCAGCAGGATACGTAGTATCCCTGACGTACAGGACGTGCGTATTCGGCTATTCCACCGACATGAGACAAGACTGGATATCCCTCGCGACGGCGCGGCTCCCGCGGTACACCTCTTATCCCACGGCGGCTGATTTCAGCACTATGCCGGATGGCTATGCCGTCCGCTCGGCAATGGAGCGGATAACATCGGAGACGTCTCTAGGCGTCTATGTCCATGTGCCTTTCTGTGAGAAGCTTTGCTGGTATTGCGGCTGTGCGACGACTGTGCCGAACGGGTATCGCCGCGTCTCTAGTTTCGTCGATGTCCTGATGAAGGAGATCGACGTATGGCGGAACCATCTGCCCGCCCATGCTGATATGCGTCATTTGCATTTTGGGGGCGGGTCTCCCAACAGTCTGAACTGTGGTGATTTCCGCGAGATCATAAACCATATCAAGCTGGCCTTTGGCGTCGACAAGGATGTCGAGATTGATATCGAACTTGATCCGCGGACGACCACGGATGCCTTTATCGAGACATTGGCAAGCTGTGGGGTCACCCGCGCAAGCTTGGGTGTGCAGACGCTGAGCGGCCCTGTGCAGAAAGCGATTAATCGTATTCAGCCGCGCCATATGGTGACGGCAAAGTTGGCGCATCTTCGCCAGAATGGCATACGCCGCATCAATATGGATCTGATGTACGGTCTGCCCCTGCAGACGCGCGAAGACGTGAAGGAAGCGGCAAAATATGCGGCTGATGTTGGCGCAGATCGGATTTCCCTGTTTGGTTACGCGCATGTTCCATGGTTCGCAAAGCATCAACGCGCAATCCACGATGAAGACCTTCCGGGCCTGGAAGAGCGTTTTGAGCAGGCGCGTGTGGGCCATGAAGTGCTCACAGCCGAGGGGTATGTTGCCATTGGTCTTGACCATTATGCGCGGCCGGAAGATTCCCTGACGCAGTCTTTACGGGATGGCACCATCCGCCGTACCTTCCAAGGTTATACGGACAATCCCTGCAAGACATTGATTGGTCTGGGACCTTCTGCCATTTCCGAATTGCCGGGAGGGTTTTTCCAGACAAGCAAGGCTCAACCGATCTGGCGGGCACAGGTCGAAGGAGGCGTTCTTCCGATCTCTCGGGGTGTTTTGCAAAGTGCCGACGACAAGGTTCGCGCGCGGGCGATCGAGACTGTGATGTCTACAATGCGTGTAGACATCAATGACGTGGCCAGAGAGATGCATGCCCCTATGCGTGCGCTTGAGCCTGCCCTGGATGCTGCTCGTAAACTCGAGCCTCTCGGTCTGTGCACGGTCAGTGGTACGGTTGTGGAGGTTCCTGAAGAGGCGCGCATGATGCTGCGCACGGTTGCCAGCTGTTTTGACTGGCGTTTGGCCTCCAGCGAGGGGCGGCACGCGGTCGCTGTCTAGGGCGGCACCCTCAAGCATTAACAAGTTTAATGCCTGCGGCGTGCGGCGGTTTTCCTGATAGAAAAGGATTTTTTGGCGGGGCGCACTTTCGACCGAACCGCTGCCCTGAGGCTCAGGCCGCGTTGAGTGTCGTCTGTAACTTATCCTGAAGCAGTCGGTTGATCGCCGGCTTCTCAAGTACATCGCAAAAGCCAAGCGATTTGGCGCGCTCTGCCAGAGAATTCGAATAAAAACCCGTGATCAGAATGGCGGGTGTGGTCAGACCTTGCTGGCGCAGGCGCTTAAGTAGGGCCAGTCCATCCATGTGTGGCATTTTGTAATCAATGATTACGGCATCAGATGCCGGAATGTGCCGGGAGCTCAACAGCTCTATTCCGCTACTATAGACTTCAACGGAATATCCCCATGAGCGTAGCAGCATTGTCATCGAGCGGCGAACCTCATCATCATCTTCGACGAGAATGATATGAGGGTCACGCGCAGGAGTGATCTGACTGGACATGGTGGCACTTACTGTGACTGTTGGACATGTGGAATACGATATTCCAACGGCCAAATGCTGTCCTTACGTATCCACCCTTAAGCGGTAGGACTTTCTTCGTCGAGACCGGCCGCAAACGCGATTCGCAGGGCGGCAGACAGGCTGTCGGCCTCAAGCTTTTCCATCAGGTTGGCGCGGTGAATTTCGACCGTGCGATGGGAAATATCCAGCTCTTCCGCTATCATCTTGTTCGTCAGGCCAGCCACGAGGCGTTCGAGGACCTCTTTCTCGCGCGGTGTAAGCTGGGCAATTAGGGCGGCGGCTTCTTGTTGACGGCGATCATGGGAATCGCGGTTTCTTACAGCCGCGAAGCCATTTTCGATCGCAGTCAGCAGCGCACTTTTCTCGTACGGCTTTTCCAGAAAATCGATCGCGCCGGATTTCATGGCCTCGACAGCCACAGACACATCGCCATGGCCCGTCAGAACGACAACCGGCATGGCAATGCCCTTGGTCGACATGGCTTTCTGCACCGCCAAGCCATCCATGACCGGCATTCGCACATCGAGCAGGACACAGCCTGAATCTTCCGGCGTGACTTCATCAAGGAATGTCACACCATCCTTGTAGGTTTTAACGGTATAGCCCGCATGGCGCAGCATGAAGCTGGCGGAATGGCGGATGGCTTCGTCATCATCAACCAAGTGCACCGTGTTTGAATTCATCATGTGTCTGCAACCTCATCTGCCCGGTGCAGTGTAAAAGAAAAACAGGCACCTTTGCCCTGCGGCGAGTCAACACTGATATCACCTCCATGTGCTTCGACAATCGTCTTGCAGATGGAAAGGCCCAAGCCCATGCCAGAGCTTTTCGAACTGTTGAATGCGTCAAAAGGTGTGTGGCCGCCTTCCAGGGAAAGGCCCGGCCCGTTGTCGCATACGGTTACCCGGATCAGCTCGGGGTCATGATCGTCAAGTTGGGCTTTGACGGTGATGACCGGGGTATCGGTTTCGGCCAGGGCCTCAAGGGCGTTGCGCACGAGATTGACGATCACCTGGCGCAGTTGCAGCTTGTCTGCCCGGACCAGCGGCAGGTCCGCCGGAACATCCTGTAGGATGCGTGCGATCGGGCCCTCAATACCAATCTTGGAGAGGGAAACCGCTTCAGCTACAATCGCAGGCAGCGGCATGGGACGCATTTCAATTTCGCCGCGTGAAACATAATCCCTGAGACGCCGCACAATCTGGCCTGCCCGAATGGACTGTTTGGCCGCAGCATCCAAAGCCTCATGGGCCATGGCCAGAGAAGCCTCATCTGGTGTGTCCAGCATATCGCGGGCTGCTTCCAGATAATTTGCCACAGCGGTCAGGGGCTGGTTCAGCTCGTGTGCCATGGCAGAGGCCATACTGCCGACAGCGCTGAGGCGCGAGAAGTTTGCGACCTCAGCCTGAAGCTGTGACAATTTGTGCTGCTGGGCCTGCTGGTCGGTCACATCCCGGATATAGCCGGTGAAGATCTTGCGACCGGCTATATCGGCCTCGCCGATTTTCAATTCTACCGGGATGGTCGAGCCATCGGCCAGTTTTGCCTCAACAATCCGGCCTATGCCAATGATGTGGGCCACGCCGGTGTCGAGATAATTTCGAATGTAACGGTTGTGATGGTCTTCATCCCGGTGTGTCATCAAGGCGCTGACATTTTTACCTGCAATATCAGCAGCCTTGTACCCGAACATCTTCTCAGCTGCTGAGCTGAACGCCATGATGATGCCATGCTCGTCAATGACAATCATGGCATCCGGTACGCTCGCAAGCATGGACGACAGAAGGGACTGCAGCGATTGCTCGCCGGTCAGGCCGATAGGCGTTTTTGACTCGGACTTGGATGACTCAGACATGAGCCACCCCTTGTAAGCGTCATTTGGCACGTATCAAGCGTGCACGATAACGCGGCAGAGCCCGGACAGACAGAATTGTCAGCCAGACAGCCCCAGCCAGCGCAGCGTAGCACCCCCAGCAATGGGAACGCTCCCAGAAGCTCGCACTCAGCATAACCGTCTGGCTTCCACCTAGACAGGTTGGTATGTTGAGTGTTGTTATCGCTGTCATGTGCGATACGGCCTTTATCAGACCCGCCAAAAGCAAGGTGAGCGCAGTAAGCAGTTGCGCGAGAAATGGCATCTTTTGCCTCCTTGAAATCTGGTGCGACTTTAGAGCGCGTGGCCCCTCATAGCCCATACGGGAAAACACCTATTCAGAGTTGGGGCCCCTCGGCATACGCACAGCTTATTCTGCAAACGCGCCCATCCCGGGTGCAAATGGGGAGCAATCTCATGGCGAATGTGATCGCAAGAGGGCGGGGTTATACGTCCACCATAATGATGGTGGGCGCGTTGCTTGGCGTCTTCATGATCCTGGCGCTGCTGATGGCAGCAGGGGCCAAGGATACAGGTATGGCCGTTCAGGCCTGGACTTTTATCGGACTGGCGGGGGCCTTCCTTGTCGGCATGTCTTTGTGGGCAGGCCAATTGCTCGGACGAAATCCGTTCGACCAGTCTGAATATGAAAATGCCATTGTGAAATGGGGCGTTTTTGCATCCATGTTCTGGGGCATTGCGGGGCTACTGGTCGGCGTTGTGATCGCTCTCCAGCTGACATTTCCTCACTTCATGTATTTCCCTGAATGGGGTTTCACCAATTTCGGCCGCTTGAGACCGCTGCACACGTCTGCGGTGATCTTCGCATTCGGTGGTAACGTCCTTCTGGCGACGAGTTTCTATGTCGTTCAGCGTACCTGCCGCGCGCGTCTGGCTGGCGGTATGTGGCCCTGGTTTGTATTCTGGGGATACCAGATCTTCATCGTCTTGGCGGCGACTGGATATCTGCTCGGTATAACTCAATCCAAGGAGTATGCTGAACCGGAATGGTATGTGGACTGGTGGCTGACCCTTGTCTGGGTTGCCTATCTGCTGGTCTTCCTCGGCACGATCTGGAAGCGGAAAGAGCCCCACATCTATGTGGCCAACTGGTTCTACCTGTCCTTCATCGTGACCATTGCGATGTTGCACATCGTCAACAACCTGTCCGTCCCGGTCAGCTTCACAGGCTCCAAATCCGTTCAGGTCTTCGCCGGTGTGCAGGATGCCATGACGCAGTGGTGGTACGGCCACAATGCTGTGGGCTTCTTCCTGACCACGGGCTTCTTGGCCATCATGTACTACTTCATCCCGAAGCGCGTGAACCGGCCAGTCTATTCCTATCGCCTGTCCATTGTGCACTTCTGGTCCCTTATCTTCATCTATATCTGGGCCGGTCCGCACCACTTGCACTACACGGCTCTGCCGCAATGGGCGCAAACGCTGGGCATGACCTTCTCTGTCATGCTGTGGATGCCCAGCTGGGGCGGCATGATTAATGGCGTTATGACGCTGTCTGGTGCCTGGGACAAGCTGCGCACCGATCCAGTTGTCCGGATGATGGTGGTCAGCCTGGCCTTCTACGGCATGTCCACTTTCGAGGGACCACTAATGTCCGTGCGGGCTGTGAACTCCCTGTCTCATTATACTGAGTGGGGTATTGGTCACGTGCACTCCGGTGCTCTGGGCTGGGTTGGATACATTTCCTTCGGCGCTCTCTACTGCCTCGTTCCGTGGCTGTGGAAGAAGAAGGCCCTGTTCTCCAAATCCCTTGTTGAATGGCACTTCTGGGTCTCAACAATCGGCATCCTGTTCTACATGATCTCCATGTGGTTTGCCGGGATTACCGAAGGCCTGATGTGGCGCGCCTACAATGAATTCGGCTTCCTCGAATACAGTTTCGTGGAAACCGTTGAGGCCAAGCACATCAGCTACATGATCCGTGCTCTGGGTGGCTTCCTGTACTTCAGCGGCGCCTGCCTGATGGCCTACAACCTCGTGCGCACTGTGCTCGGCCATGGCGAAGCGGAAAGCTTCGACACGATCGAACCGAAATATGCGCGTCCTCACCAGCCTGTCCTGCAGCCGGCCGAATAGAAGGAGCTGACCCATGGGACTTATGAACAAGCACGTCGTTCTGGAGCGGCATTCCCTGCTCCTGACAATCTGCATACTCATCGTCGTGTCCATCGGCGGGATCATTCAGATGGTACCCCTGATGTACATGGACAACACGATCGAGCGTGTGGACGGAATGCGGCCTTATACGCCGCTGGAGCTGGCTGGTCGTGACATCTATATTCGTGAAGGATGCTATGTCTGCCACAGCCAGATGGTCCGTCCACTACGTGATGAGGTGGAGCGGTATGGTCACTACTCTCTGGCTGCGGAGAGCATGTACGACCACCCCTTCCAGTGGGGTTCCAAGCGGACAGGTCCTGATCTGGCCCGCGTGGGTGGCAAGTATTCTGCCGAGTGGCAGGTTGACCACCTGAAGGACCCTCGCTCTGTGGTGCCGGAATCTGTCATGCCGCCTTATGCCTTCCTGGCTGATAAGACGCTGAAGTATGACGGCATCGAAGCTCGCCTGAGAACAGAGCGCCTGGTTGGTGTGCCGTACACCGATGAGATGATCGAGAATGCCAAGGCGCACCTTGTTGCCCAGGCCGACCCGGACAATCTTGGCTATGACGATGTTGATGGCCTGATCGAAGCCTACACTCAGGCATCCGGTCGTGAGGGCACTGTTGAAACCCGCGACTATGATGGGGATCCAGGCCGGATCACCGAAATGGACGCTCTTGTCGCTTACCTGCAGATGACTGGCACACTGGTGGATTTCTCCACCTATGAAGCCGGCGATCTGAAGAACCGTCGCTAAGGAGATTTGCCATGTATGAGATGCTCTCGAGTTTCGCTCAAACAGGCGGCATGATCTACTTTGTGCTGCTGTTTGCAGGTGTTCTAGCCTACGCCCTGTGGCC
>Ga0070726_10000502_pt1 | contig 47539 bp, 51 predicted proteins | sample tdAd471_FD_67275 | JGI IMG/M metagenome (GOLD analysis project Ga0070726, IMG submission 67275) | Marine sediment microbial communities from the Atlantic coast under amendment with organic carbon and nitrate - tdAd47.1 | ecosystem: Environmental > Aquatic > Marine > Coastal > Sediment | place...
TGGGGCGGCTCCTACTATGTCGAGCGCCTGACGCATGACCTTGCCGCCAAGGCCCTCGCCCATATCGAGGAAGTCGAAAAGCTGGGCGGCATGCGCAAGGCCATCGAGGAAGGCGTACCCAAGCTGCGCATCGAGGAGGCCGCCGCCAATACGCAGGCCCGCATCGACAGCGGCACGCAAACCGTTGTCGGCGTCAACAAATTCCTGCTGGACGAGGAAGAAGACGTCCCTGTGCTGAAGGTTGACAATGCCGCTGTGCGCCGCATGCAGCTGGACAAACTCGCCCGTCTGAAATCAGAGCGGGATGAAGCCGAAGTCACCGCCAAGCTGGATGCGATTGCAAACGCCGCAGCAGGCACGGAAGGCAATCTCCTCGCGCTCGCCGTGGATGCCGCCCGCGCCAAGGCAACCGTGGGAGAAATCTCCGAAGCGGTTGAGCGCAGCCAGGGCCGCCACAGCGCCGTGATCCGGTCCATCAAGGGCGTCTATGGCGGCGGCGTAAAAGGCAATGACAAGGCCGAGCAGGCCGTCTCCCTCGCCCAGGCGTTCGAGAAGAAAGCCGGTCGCCGTCCGAAGATCTACATCGCCAAGATGGGTCAGGATGGACACGACCGTGGCCAGAAAGTCGTCGCCTCCGCGCTGATGGATCTCGGCTGGGATGTCGAGATCGGCCCACTCTTCCAGACGCCGGAAGAGGCCGCCGCCGATGCCCGCAAGGCTGGCGTGGACATTGTCGCCGCCTCCTCGCTCGCGGCCGGGCACCTTACCCTGGTGCCGGAACTGAAGCGCGCGCTGGGCAATGAAGGCGCCGCACATACGCAGATCATTGTGGGCGGCGTGATCCCCCCACAGGATTTCGACGCGCTCTACGCCGCCGGCGCCACCGCCATCTTCCCGCCCGGCACCGTCATCGCCGACAGCGCCATCAAGATGCTGGAAGTGCTGAACGGTGATGACGACGGCGCGAAGACAGCGGCGGAGTGAGCCTTGGAACGAGAGCCGACACCCGCAGAAAAGGTGTTGGTCGGTTTCATGGCTGGCATGTGCTCAGTTGTCATTTTTGGCATACTGACGCTCGGAGTGGCCGTCGGACTCACCACGGTGAATAAGCATCTGGGCGTCGCCTGTTTTGCACTCAGCATGTGCATCGTCACGTTTCAGAACCACCTCGCCCGGCGCCCGTGGCTAAAGGCTCTGTCGGAGTACTTTGGGCGAGCTTTTGAGCGGATGGTCGTATCGAAGCGATGAGCGCTCTGACATCAACCTCCGGATACGCTGAAGAAGCGGACGATCTGTTCGTGCGATACGAGGCGCTGTCGGCGGCAGAGACACATGCGCACTGGCGCAACCTGTTTCCTGTTCCCCCGGTCCGCACGCTCGACATTGGCGCCGGCACCGGGCGGGACGCGGCCTGGCTGGTTTCGCTTGGCCACTCTGTACTGGCAGTCGAGCCGGTTGAAACACTGCGCCTGCGAGCGGCAAAGCTTCATCCGGAGCCTGAGATCACCTGGCTGGAAGACAGCCTGCCAGACCTCGCAAACACACACACCCGTGGCGAACGGTTCGGCATGGTGATGATCAACGCCGTGTGGATGCACCTGACCATGGAAGAACGCGCCGCCGCTATGGGCCGCGTTGCCGCCCTGGCGGCGCCAGACGCCCGCCTGTTCATAAGCCTGCGGCACGGTCCGATCCCTCAAGGTCGCCGCATGTTTGACGTAACAGGCGAGGAGACCATCGCCCTCGCTGCCCCTCATGGCCTCCGCCCGATCAGTCATATCCGCAAGAATTCCACAATGGCCGAGAACGCGGCGCGCGGCGTTGAATGGACCGCGCTCGTCTTCGAAAAAGCCACTTGAAACACTGGCATGGGCTCCCATTTATATATTGCTATTCGATAAAAGGCCCGCCACCAATGATCATCTCCACCACACCGACCCTTCAAGGGCACGACATCTCGAAATATCTCGGTATTGTCTGCGGAGAGATCGTGATTGGCGCGCATATCGGGAAAGACATTCTCGCCAGCTTCACCAACATCGTCGGCGGGCGCTCCAACGCCTATGAGAGCACGCTGCGCGAAACGCGTGATGATGCACTGGCGGAGATGATGGAAGAAGCGAAGAAGCTCGGAGCGGACGCAGTTGTCGGCCTGAAATTCGATTACACCGTTATCGGCCAGAACGGCTCCATGATGATGGTCGCCGTCTCCGGAACAGCCGTCACCCTCGCATGAGCCTCCTCAACGAAACCGCCCCGACAGCGGACGTGATGCTGGACATTGCGACGGCCTGTCTTAAGCGGCTGCCAAAGCATATGCGTGATGCGGCGGGCGACATCCGCATCATCGTGTCTGACTATGCCGAGAAGGCAATCCTGCACGATATGAACATCCCGAACGCCCTGGGCCTGAGCGGGCTTTATATCGGTGTTCCGCTGACGCATGAAAGCGTCACCTACCCCTCAATGGACCGCCCGCTGATCTATCTCTACCGCATGCCGATGCTGATGGAGTGGGCCTCGCGCGAGGATGTCACCATCACCGAAATGGTGGAGCACGTGTTCATCCACGAACTCGGCCACCATTTCGGGTGGTCTGATGAAGATATGCACCGCACATTGGGCGGCGAAGACTAGGACGCGTCCGCCTTAGATTTGTGGGCCAGCGCATCCGCATTGGCTTCCCAATTCTGGCCATCGAAGCGATTAATGGTCACGTCGAAATCCTGCCAATTGTCCAGGCATCGCCAGGTGATGGCATAGCCGTCCTGGTTAGATCGCGGCACATAGAAGCTTTTGATGCCACAGATACTGCAGAAGCGATGCTTCGCCCCACCCGTATTGAAGGTGTATTCAGACAGTTTATCCGCCCCCTGAAGAAGGCGAAAGTGCGTTCCCGGCACGATGACATGGATGTTCCCGCTCATCGCGCAGATGGAGCAATTGCAGTCTTCCACCTCAAAGGCCTGCGGCAAGTTCACTTCAAAGTGGACTGCGCCGCAATGGCACCCGCCGCTACGCCAGGCTGTCTCTGCCATGTCAGTTCTCTTCAGACATATGCGCCGCATAGGAGGTGAGGATGTCCTCAAACATCTTCAGGTCTTCTGCGTCAAAATTATGCTCGTTTTGCAGATCAAGCCCATAATCCACACCGATGCCATAGCTTTCGCCATCCCCACTGGGCAGGATAAAGGCACGCCCAAAGGGATAACTGTCATTATAGAGATTGGTCTGCTCGTACATGGCAAGATCGGGTGATCCCGACATAGTAAATGTTGCAAAGAACATGGCCGAATTGCACATTTTCGACTCATCGCAATTCATCAACCGCACAGAGTAGTAATACTCGCCCTGCTTTGCATCCACGCGCGCAACATCATCACCCAGCCAGGTGACCTCCACTTCCTCACTGCCGGCATTGGTCAAAACCTTGCCGGCATTTTCCGGCGCAATCGGCCAGGCAAGTGCAGGAACCGCCATCGCAAAAGCCGCCACCGCGCAAACCATCATTCTGATCATCTCGTATTTCCCCTACACAATTGATCTTTCAGCATTCTGACATGCTGGCACGGAAAACATCAATGGCTGTAAAAGTTGAAATTTTAAGGCTATCCTGCCCACACAGGTGGACGCCGATGCGCCCAGGGCTGTGCCCGTTCCAATTGTCCGGCCAGAGAGTACAGCAAGGCCTCGCTGCCATAACGCCCGCCAAACATCATTCCAATCGGCAGCCCCTTTGGGGCCGCTTCAGTTGGCGGCGTCCAGTGGAGCGGCACAGACATGGCCGGGGCCCCGATCTGGTTGAAAAACGGGCAATGCGGCGAAAAGCTCGCCACGGCAGCGCCCATCGACTCCGGATCAGCTGTCAGGGCCATCACGCCCAATTTTTCCGGCGCCCGCGACAGGGTTGGCGTCAGGATCAGATCATATCCACCCTCATTCAGGAATGTTTCGAAAATGATGGCATTTTCGTTGAACTGATTGTTCGCCCTGGCCAGTTCCACCATCGGCACCGTGCGCCCCAGATTGGACATGGCCAGCGTAATCGGCTCCAGCTCGTCTTCGCGAGGCTGACGCCCGATCATCGCGGCACGGTCATCTATCATGGCGGCAATGTTGGCGGAGATCGTGAAAAGCGCCGCCTTGCTTATTGCCTGCCCGTCTATCTGCGGCGCGGCCTCCACCACGGTATGGCCAAGGTCTTCCAGCAGTTTCACCGTCGCCGCCAGCCCGACTGCGGCATCCTCATCCGGCTCGGTGCCATTCGGCGCGATACGCCATAGCGCAATCTTCAGCTGCTTCGGATCACGCGACACCTCTTCGAGAAAAGGCCGCTCCGGCTTGGGCGCCTGATAGCGATTGCCGGTTTCCGGACCATGCGTTGCATCCATCAGGGCAGCATTATCCCGCACGCTGCGGCTAAGGGCATGAATTGTGGAGAGGCCATTCCAGTTCTCCGTGCGCCCTGGCCCCATCGGAATGCGCCCGCGAGAAGGCTTCATTCCGAACAGGCCGCAACACGCCGCCGGAATGCGGATGGATCCGCCCCCATCGCTGGCCTGCGCCATGGGCAATACACCCGCCGCCACCGCCGCAGACGCCCCACCGGATGAGCCGCCTGACGTGCGGGTCACATCCCAGGGGTTTCGGGTCTGGCCATAGAGCGTGGACTCGGTGGTCGTCGTCAGGCCAAATTCAGGACTGGTCGTCTGGCCAAAGAAGACAAGACCCGCATCCCGGTAGCGCTGGGTCAGCGTAGAGTCCCGGCTGGCAATATTTCCCTTCCAGCTGGCCGATCCATTGGTCAGCGGTGCGCCTTTGACTTCGACGGCCAGATCCTTCGTCACGAAGGGCACGCCAGCGAAAGGGCCCGTCTGGTCTCCCTTCGACAATTGCTGCTTCGCAAGATCGGGATAGAGCGCCGAGAAGCAATTCAGATCGCCCTGCACGGCCTCTGCCCGCTGCATGGCTTCGTCCAGCAATTCACTGGCGGATATCTGACGCGTCCTGACAAGTTCTGCCAGGCCCATAGCGTCATAGTCGGAATATTCCTTCATGGCCTCACTCCCTTTTTCTCGCATACTGGAATGTATGCGCAGGGAAGGAAAGCCCTTCAGGCCTAGTCCTTGTGGCGGCGACGCTCAGGGCCGCGGGCCAGACGTTCAGCCATCATGGCCCGCTTGCCCGGGCCCATCGCCTCCAGCCGGTCAATCATCGCCTCATGCGCTACGGCATGCACGCGTTCATCAGACGCGCGGAGTTTTCGGAAGGCCTCCTCCACGGCAGGTCGGTCGAAAGGCTGACGTGTCAGCACGTCTGCCAACTGGCTACGCACTTCATCCCGGACGTCCCGTTCCGGCTTGGTCGAGCGGTAGGATTCCCTAAGCAACGTATAGAAGGCCTTGCGGTCTTCTTCAGACAGCGGCTTTTCCTTTCCCGGCGGACCGGGCGGCGGTTCATCGCCGGGCCCGCGATTCTGCAGCACCATGCCGCCGACCAGCCCCAGCAACATCATGTTGGCCAGCAGGGAAATCGTAAGCCAGAACGGAATGCGTCGCGGCGAAGAAACGGGCTCTGTCATTGCGGGGCCTCATCTTCAAGGTCTATGGAATATGTATCAAAGCCAAGCGCGGCATAGACCAGTTCCTGCGCCTGGTCTTCCTGGGCAGGGACGGAGGTTTGCGCAACACTCATCCCGGCGAACAGACCCAGCGACAGGGACGCAATCGCCCCGGCCGGAATCCATACCGGCAGGCGCCATCTGCGGCCCGCCGCCCTGGCCGGTTTCGGTGCACTGTCTATCAGGCGCGTACGCAGATCTGCTGGCGTGTCCACAGGCGGCACAGCCTGCAGCAGCAGGTCCAGGGTGCGGGCCTCTTCCAGCGCAGCGGCGAAAGCCTGCGGCTCAGCCTTCAGCAGCGCGCGTGCGCTGGCGCGTTCATCTTCCGGGTAGGCGTCGACATCTGCGCCATACGTTTCGATCAGCGCGAGTAAACGTTCTGCAGTGATGTTCCGTGCACTCATGACCCGGTCCTTTCCATCAAGCTGGCCCTCAATCCGCGACGGGCGCGGGCCAGCAGGCTCTCCAGCGCTTCCACGCTGACTTCCATAATCTCTGCAGCCTCTGCCTGAGAGTGGCCTTGCAGGGCGCACAAGGTCAAGGCGGCTGCCTGGCGCTCCGGCAGGGCAACAATGGCTGCCTCCACCGCGCGCAATCTTTGTTTCTGCTCCAGCTCTTCTGCCGGGTTTAGGGCCGGATCCGTTCTCTCCGGCAGATGTTCCATCGTCACTTCGCGTCGCTTCCTCAGCCGGTCATAGCAGAGGTTCAGCGCTACCCTGTGCAGCCAGGTTGAAAACTTCGCCCGCGGCTCCCAGTCCGGCAGGGCTTTCCATGCACGCAGGAAGGTTTCCTGTGTCACGTCTTCAGCCTCCTGAACATCGCCCAGCATACGCGTGGCAACCGCCAGAACACCGCTGCTGTATCTGTCCACCAGAGCCGAAACGGCCGCAGGATCGCCTGCCGCCGCTCGGGTGATCTGGTCGAGATCGGATGAAAAAGCCACGAAGCAGAGCCTAACCCGAAACGGGCCGAAAGAGCGAGATCATGTTGCGCGTGTATGTGCTTTAACATGCATGTCCATCCGGCCCGGCTCTTGGCAAGGATTATTGGGGAGTCGGTCCACCAGCCTTCTTCTTGCTCCAACGCTCTTTCATCTGCGCCTGCATCGCAGCGCGCTCTTCTGCGGTGACCACACCATCCCCATCGGCATCGGCCTTTTCAAAACCGGGCATCTGGTGAGTGTTGAACTCTTCGGCGCTGATCGCGCCATCGCCATCTGTGTCCATTTTCGCGAACATGCGGGCCTCACGCTCGACGCGGCGCTGGGCGCGCTGTGCCTCATGATGGGCCGTCATTTCGTCAGGGGAGACCTGGCCGTCGGCGTTTGTGTCAATCTCGGCGAACTTCGCAGCGCGGAAGGCTTCAACTTCTTCCTTGGAGATGTCGCCATCTCCATTGGTATCCATTTGAGCCATATAAGCCTTCATACCGCCATGACCGCGCGGTCCGGCATTAGCTGCCAGTGGCAGTGCGATTGCGGCGATGGCTCCAAGGGATACGGTCGCAAGGGTAATACGTTTCATGAGAGAAAAACTCCTGTTCAGTGTTGTACCCATCGCGTGTTGAACGCACGGGCCCTCAGGAATCCGTCGCTCCAAGATGCAATTTTTCCACGGAAAGCACGTGAACTTTTGATTTCATTGAAGATAATTCTTCTTCAAGGCTTGAAAAATTTTCCGCCCCTGCCGCCCGGCATAGCCTGTCTTTCAGGCCCGCCGGCAAGTTCTCTGCCTGAATATCGCTGCCCAGCGCCAATCTCTGCACCTGTTGGAGGGACTGCATCAGCTTCACCGCCTCGCCCAGCATCTGTCGATCGGCTGGCGCCAAAGAGGCACGGGCAATCGCCTCGCGTATGTTCGGGATAATCACATTCGGATCGCCCGCCAGAAGCATGTCCTGCTGCACGATGAACTCCGCATCGATCAGCGCGCCTTCTGCCGTTTTAAGATCCCAGAGCCCCTTGCCCGGTTTTTCGCGATAGAGACGCTGGCGCATGTCGGTGATGTCTGCGGAAATCTTGCCGTCATCTGTCCTGGCGCGGCTGACAATGGCCTCATGCGCAATGTCCAGAATGGTCTGACTGAGACCGGCATCCCCCGCCACCGGGCGCAGCCGCGTCAGCGCCATATGCTCCCACGTCCAGGCGTCTTGCGTTTGATAGCGCTCAAAGGCTGGCAGGCTGACGGCGACAGGCCCGGCCCGGCCAGAGGGGCGAAGCCGCATGTCGACCTCATAGAGTTCGCCTTCCGCTGTCGGAGCGGTTAGCGCTGTGATCAGGCGCTGCGTAAACCGCGTGTACCAGGTTTGCGCTTCCAGCGGGTCGGCATCATAAATGACGATGATGTCCAGATCAGACCCGGCCGTCAGTTCCCGCCCGCCCAGCTTGCCCATGGCAAAAATGCCCCAGCGCCCCGGCGGCGGACCATACCGGCCTGCCGTCTCACGTTCCGCCGCAGCGGCCATTTCGCGGATCGTCTCATCCGCCAGTTCAGACCAATAGCCCGCGGCATCCTGCGCATCGATCAGGCCATGCAACAGGCGATGCCCGGTCAGGAAGCTCCGTTCACGATGATATCGGCGCCAGACATCCAGCGCCGTGTCAAACGGCATGTCATCGGTAATGATCGGCCGCATCGGTTCCTGCCGGCTGACCAGCGCCTCCAGCAGATCCGGCCTGCGGGACAGTATTTCCGCCAGGCGTGGCGCGAGCGCCAGCGTGGCCACGAGATCATCCAGCAAGTCCGGCTCAGCCAGCAGCATGGCCAGCGTCTGCACACCGGAGGTCAGCCCCTCAAAGAAGCGGGAGAACCAGCGAAACGCCTCATCCGTCTCGCCCACTTTCCCCATCGCCATCAGCATGCCGGGCAACAGAGCCGTCAGCAATTCCCGTCCGCGCGGCGTGCGGGTCGCCGGAACGCGCCCCCTGTGCCAATTCCGGATCGTGTTGATGGCCGCGCTCGGATCACTAAACCCCAGCCCTGCCAGAGTTTCTATCGTGCCCGGATCATCATCAACGCCGGTGAACACCAGGTTGCCCAGCGGATTATCCTGCAGCGCGCGGTCTTCATGCGCGAAGAGATCATCATAGGCCGCCTGCACCATGCGGCGCGTTTCCAGCAGGTCACGATCAAAGCTCGCCAGATCTTCATAGCCGCACAGTCGGGCAACATCGGCGCGATCGGCCTCATCTGCCGGCACGGTATGGGTCTGCTCGTCCCGACGCATCTGGACACGGTGCTCAAGATTGCGCAGCGCCAGATAGGCCGTCTCCAGATTATCTGCCGTATCCGGCTGCACCACGCCTGCCTCGGTCAGCGCCTTCAGCGCACCCAGCGTTGTGTTGTCACGCAGCTGCGGCTGACGCCCGCCCAGGATCAGCTGCTGCGTCTGGGCGAAGAACTCGATCTCGCGGATGCCACCCGGCCCCAGCTTGACGTCCGGCGCGACATTCTCAAGCTCGGCACTGCCTGCCTTGCTGTTGATCATGCGCTTGATGGCCTGAATGTCGCCAATCGCCCAATAGTCCAGATTGCGCCGCCAGATGAAGGGCTCAATCACTTTCAGGAACTTCGCGCCACACGCCAGATCGCCCGCCGCCACGCGCGCCTTGATCCAGACCATACGCTCCCAGTTCTGGCCGACGCTTTCATAATAGACATCCGCCATCCGTGTAGAGACGGCCAGTGGCGTCGAGGACGGGTCCGGTCGCAAGCGCAAATCAGTACGAAAAACATATCCATCTGCCGTCATGTCTTCCATCAGACGCACCAGATCCCGCGCGACGCGCTGGGCTGTCTCAGCGGGGCCCCTTTCGCCGCCGTCGAACACATCAGGATCATACATGACGACAATATCGATATCGCTGGAATAATTCAGCTCATACGCGCCCATCTTGCCAAGGGCGACCGCGAAGATACCCTCGCATGTCAGGCCACGTTTGGAGAGCGCTGTGCGCAGGGCGGCGTCGACACTCGCGCCCGCAAATTCCGTCAGCGCCCGCGTCACCTCCATCACGCCCAGCGTGCCGGAAAGGTCTGCTGCGGCGAGCGATAGATGCGTCTGCGCCTTGGCGCGGCGCATGATCTGCATGGCTTCTTCTTCGGACGTGCCTTCCGGAATTGCCTTCACATCGGCCAGCGCCGCTTCCCAGCTTCCGATAATGCCGCGCTCTTTCAGACGGCGCAGATAGGGCGCGGCGTCCAGCGCCTCGTCCAGCACGTGCTCAGTCGTTTCAGCAATCGGCTTGATGGTCAGCATACGTTTAAACTCTCGGCAGTCGCAGGATCGCCTTCAGGCCTGGGGCTTCCGGCGGCCCGCCTGCGTCTGTTAGGATAAAGTCCCCCCCGTGCATATCGGCCACGGAATCCACCAGCGCCAGCCCGAGGCCAGAGCCTGGCTGTGTCCGCGCCGAATCCATCCGCTGAAAGCGCTGCACGACGCGTTCCCGCGCCTCTTCCGGCACACCCGGCCCGGAATCGACGACAATCATGTCGACCGTGTTGTTCGGGCCGCGCGTGATGCTGAACGTGATCGCGCCGCCCTCCGGCGTGTACTTCACCGCATTGTCCAACAGGTTTGACAACGCCTGCCCCACCAGATCGCGGTCGGCCAGCACCGTCATGTTACGGCTGATATTGCTCTTGAAGCTGAGGCCCGCTTCCTCGCAGGCCGGATCGAACAGCTCGGCCAGCTCTTCGCCCAGGCCCGACACATCCATGCGCACGCGCTCGCCCTCGGCGCCGGCCTCCAGCCGCGCAAGACGCAGGATGGCGTTGAACGTGCCCAGTACGCGGTCCACTTCTTCCACCGTCTCGCCCAGGGTCGCCTCGGCGCTTTCCTTGGACATTGGCTCCGACAGGGCAATCTCCAGCCGGTTACGCAGACGTGACAGGGGCGAGCGCAGATCGTGCGCAATCGCATTGCCCGTATGCCGCGTCGATTCCACCAGCTTCTCGATCTGGTCCAGCATGGCATTGAGGCGGGAGGCCAGCCGGTCAAACTCATCACCGGAACCGCGCACTGGTGCGCGCCGTCCCAGTTCGCCCCCCATCACGGCCTCCGCCGTTCGCGCCAATTCGTCGGCCCGCCGCGCCGCCCCGCGAGAGATCAATATCCCGCCCAGCAGAGACAGAACGAGGCCAATCGGCGCCGCGATGAAGATCGCACGCTGAATCCGCCCCACAATCGCCGTCTGCTGCGCGGTGTCGAAGGCGACCAGCAAGGCCCCGCCATTATTCGTCAGCCGCACGATTCGGCCCGCCGCCGGGCGCTCGACAATCGTGCCGTCCGGCTCTTTCTGTTCGAAGGTAAAATAAACCGTCTGCACCACATCAGACTGCGGCGGCGCCGCGGGCAGCCGGCCGAAGTGCCCGGCAATCTTCCGGCCGGAGGCATCTTCAAGATAGTAGAAATAGGTCGAGCCCGTGCGCGTCATCCGCTCCAGCACGGACTGGCTAAGCCGCTCCATACCGCCGGTATAGTAGGCATTGCCCAGCTGCTCGAATTCCAGATCCATCCGCCGCTCGCTTTCGGTGCGGATGTAGTAGACGGTCGAGTAATACAGATAGACCAGCAGCGCAGCCGAAAACGCCGCAAACATGGCGCTGTAGATCAGCGCCAGTTTGAACGTCGTCGTTCGCAGAAAAGTCGGCAGGGCGAGTTTCATGCCTCGCTACGTGCCAGTCGTCTGCATCCGCGTCTAGCCCTGCAAGCGATAGCCGGCACCGCGTACTGTGTGCAGCAGAGGCTCTTCAAATTCCTTGTCGATCTTCGCGCGCAGGCGAGAGATGTGAACATCAATCACATTGGTCTGGGGGTCGAAATTATAATCCCAGACTTTCTCCAGCAGCATGGTACGCGTCACCACCTGACCAGCGTGGCGCATCAGATATTCCAGCAGGCGGAATTCGCGCGGCTGAAGGTCAATCTTCTGTCCGGCCCGCGTCACCTTGCGGGTCAGCAGATTCATTTCCAGATCGCCCGCCTTCAGCACAGTTACCTGCTGCTCGGTCGGCACGCGGCGACCCAGCGCTTCGACACGGGCCGCCAGTTCTGATGGCGCAAATGGCTTGGACAGATAGTCATCCGCCCCGGCCTTCAGGCCCTGAACACGGTTCTGGACATCACCCAGCGCGGACAGGAACAGGGTCGGCGTCTGACCACCAGCTTCCCGGTATTCCTTGACCAGCGTCAGGCCATCCTTTTCCGGCAGCATCCGATCGACCACGAGGGCGTCGAATTCCGACGCCCGCGCCATGGCAAGCCCGCGCTCGCCATCCGTGGCCATGTCCACCTGGTGACCCGCTTCAACGAGAACCTTCTCGATGAAGCTGGCCATTTCCAGATCGTCTTCAATTACCAGAACGCGCATGGTGTCTTCCTGAACCGTATCCAGCATTCTGCTCTCCTAGCTAGCATCTGAAAGGTCAATCGTACGGTAGTTCGTGATCTGACCAACACGGATGGCAATCAGCACTTTTGTACGATCGGATTTGCGGGCATCTGCGATGGCCTTGCGGAAGTCTTCCACCGAGGCAGCAGGCTTGTTGTTGACCTCAAGGATCACCATGCCTTCAGCCAGGCCTGCCTTGTCCATCACGCCACCCTTGTCGACATGCGTCACGACCAGTCCGCTTTCACCGCTGCGCAGGCCGAGACGGCTGCGAAGCTCGTCATCCATCTGCTCGAACGTGGCGCCAACATCCTTGACGGACGTGCCCTTGTCAGGTGTGTCGTCCGGCTTGCTGGAAGATGCCGGAACCGTACGGGCATACGGATCTTCCGGACGCTCACCCACGGTCACATTCAGCGTCTTCGGCTTGCCGCCGCGAATGATCTCGAACTTGTTGGACGTATTTGCGATCAGCTTGCCGACCACGCGAGTTGTGGAGGTCGCATCTGTCACCTTCTTGTCGTTGACGGACAGGATGATGTCGCCGCGCTCCAGACCACCCTTCTCTGCCGGGCTGCCATTGGTGACATCGGCAATGATCGCGCCCTCAGCATCCTTGATGCCCTGGGCCTCGGCCATGTCTTCGGTCAGGTCCTGGATGGAAACCCCCAACCAGCCGCGAGAGACCTTGCCGTTCTTGATGATCGCCTGTGTGATTTCATCAGCGAGCTCTGCCGGAATGGCAAAGCCAATTCCGACAGAACCGCCCGTCGGCGAAAAGATCGCCGTGTTCACACCAATGACATTGCCATTCAGGTCGAATGTCGGGCCACCGGAATTACCCCGGTTGATGGAGGCATCAATTTGCAAGAAGTCTGTGTACGGGCTGTCCGGGCCAATCTCGCGGCCATCAGCAGACAGGATACCTGCCGTTGCCGTACCGCCTAGGCCGAACGGGTTGCCCAGCGCGACGACCCAGTCGCCCTTGCGCATGGTCTCTGCTGTCCCGAAGTGCACGAAAGGATACTTGCCCTTTTCGATCACGCGCAAAACGGCCAGGTCGGTCTGCTTGTCGGTGCCGACCAGTTCTGCATCCAGTTCGCGACCATCCTTCAGCACAACCTGAATTTCCTTGGCGCCCTCAACAACGTGATTGTTGGTGACGATATAGCCGTCCTGAGAGATGAAGAAGCCGGAGCCGAGCGAACGGCCTTCTTGAACTTCCGGTTCTTCAGGCTGGTCTTCCTGCTCCTGGCGACGCTGTTCCAGGAATTCGTCAAAGCCCGGCATGCCGCGGAATTGTTCGAAAAACTGGTCCATGTCGCGCAGACGGCCAACTTCCCGCTCGGTTGTGACGTTCACACTCACAACGGCAGGCTCAACCTGCTCAATCAGGTCTGCAAAACTCAGCGGGGCATTGTGGGGCGCCTGCACCGTAATCGGCTGCGCGCCCGCTTCCGGGCTGAAGACCTTCGGGGCGAGAGTCATGGTGCCGACTGCTGCTGCACCGAACAGCGCGGCTACCAAGGCCTGTCTCGAGATGCCTATCGTCTTCATAAATCTCTCCAAGTCACTGAAAAATTGCCGGTTAAAGCGAATGTGGGTCAGCATAAGCATGCCACAAGGAATGTGGTCATTAAAAGACAGTAAGGGGGGCTGTCTGGCGGCACCGCTCTCCCGAATGTGAACATAAAAGCCGTATCAAGGGCCCTTACGCGCCAACCAATCACCTGTTCCTCGCCTCTCCCGCGAAATTAACACATGTTAAAAACATTCTTCGAGATTGCGTCCAAAAAAATCTTGTAATCTACGTTACCCCAACGCATCATGCCCTCAGAATGTGTTTCTGGGGTTGGGAACGGACGATAGCTTTGCTGGTGTTTCTGCACCAGATCACGAATTTATTCGTCCCATGCAGGCATGCGGTCCAGCCTCCGAAAGAGTTGCCGGCGTCGCCAAGGCCCGCATTGCGGGCTTTGCGGCTTTTGCCACCCTCAGGCACCGTCCTCTGCCAGGACATCGCCCGGGGGTCTTGCCATACGTCAAGCGTCGTCCCCACCCAGCTGACGGAAGGTACAGGATGGCGACGCCGGCATACCAAGGCACCTGCAATCGATTGATTTTTCTGCCGGCGTGCTGTTTCCCTGTCGCGGTCCCAGGCACCTGAAAGGCCTTCCGTTTGACCCGCAATGCGCCCCTCATATTGACCAGCCTGGCCCTGCTCGCCCTGGTGGCGATCAGCGCGATGGCGTTCGCGCCTCCAGGTATCCTGCTCTGGTTCAGCCTTGGGCTGGGTGCATTGCTCGTCGCGCTCAGCATGATTGACCTGCGTACGCTGACGCTGCCGGATCCGCTGAATCTTGCGGTCTTCGCCCTGGGTGCCCTGATGGTGTGGCAGACACGGCCCGATGCCTGGCCGCATCATCTGATCGGCGCCTTTGCCGGCTATACGCTTCTGGTGATGGTGGAAATCACCTATCGCCGGATGCGTGGGCGCGACGGCCTTGGCAGGGGCGATGCGAAGCTGCTCGGCGCGCTCGGCATGTGGACCGGCTGGGCAGGCCTTGCCCCCATCATGCTCGTCGCCTCCGTGTGCGGATTGCTTGCCGTCGGCATTCTGTCGCTGACAGGCAGGCGCACCTTCGACAGCACCAGCGCAATCGCCTTCGGGCCCTTCATCGCTCTCGGCGGCTGGATCGTCTGGCTCGGCGCGGACTATCTCCTGCCCGCTGGGCTCTACTAGATATCTTCCGGCCTTACCGGCTCAATCGGTGCCTTGCGCGAGCGCGCAACGGCCAGGCCGATCAGGACGGCAAACACCAGCAAGACAAAAGGCGTTCCCCACAACACCCATCCAGAGAGGCTGTCGCTCTTGGGACGGAACAGAACGAACTCGCCATACCGGTCCTCGAACCAGTCGCGCACTTCGGTATCGCTGGCCCCGCCCTCGATCATCACGCGCACACGGGCGCGCATGTCTTCGGCAATCGGCGCGGAGGATTGCGAGATCGGCTCATTCTCACAGGCCACACAGCGCAGTTCGCGCATCAAAGCCTGAGCGCGGGCTTCCTGCTTGGGATTGTCCAGCTCCACATCCTCGGCATGGGCTGCGCCCATCATGAAGACAGATGCCAGCAGGATAACCAGAAACCTCATGCCGTCTTCTTCCTCTTGCGTGGCCACAGGCAAAAGCCGCCGCCAATCGCCATCAGGATGACGCCGAAATAGACAAGGTCAATCAGCGGATTGAAATAGACGCGGAACACCCAGCGCGGCTCGCCATCCACAATGCGCTGTTCGCCCAGCGCCATGTAGAGATCGCCTGTGCCCGTCTTGTGGATCGCCGTTTCCGTCGTCGGCATCTGCGCGGCGGGATAGTAGCGCTTCATCGGGGCCAGCACGGCTTTCGTGCCGCCCTTCACCGCGGTCAGCACCGCGCGGTCGGCATACCAGTTCGGCCCTTCAATCGCGCGCACCTCGTCCAGTGTCAGCGTCCAGCCCGCAGCATTTCCCGTACCGCCCTCGGCCAGCGCAACCGTCGTTTCATAGCGGCCGGTGGTCTCCACCACAGCGCCGATCACGAACAGGCCTAGGCCGACATGCGCCAGCGTCATGCCCCAGACGCGCGGCGGCATCTTGAAGACGCGCTTCACGGTAACTGCCCGGCGCGAGAGTTCATACAGCGCGCCAAATACCAGCCACACGCCCAGCGCCAGGCCAAAGGCTGCGCCCAGCGAAATGCTCCAGATGCCCACGCCCAGCGCCATGAAGACCAGCACCAGCGCAATCCCGCCTGCCGCCCATTTCATCCAGTTCGTCAGATCCGCCTTGCCCCAGGCCCAGGCCTGCACCACGGGCAGGATGGCCAGCAGAACGGCCAGCATCGGCGTAAAGGTCAGCCGGAAATAGGGCTCGCCAACTGAGATCGTCTTTCCGGCCGCTTCCGCCATCAGCGGGAACAACGTGCCTAGCAATACGGTCAGCGTCGCCACGATCAGCACAATATTGTTCGCCATCAGCGCGCCTTCGCGACTGAGCAGCACCCAGGGTTTACCGCCGGAAAGTTTATAGGCCCGCAGCGCAAACAGGATCAGCGCAAACCCGCCATACAGGACAAGTCCGAACAGCAGGATCGCCCCCCGTTCCGGGTCAACTGCAAAGGCGTGGACCGAGGTCAGCACACCGGAGCGCACAAGGAATGCGCCCATGATCGAGAACAGGAAGGCCAGCACAGCCAGCAGCGCGGTCCAGGCGGCAAAGCCCTCGCGCTTCTCCGTCACGATGACGGAGTGGAGCAGCGCGGCCCCGATCAGCCACGGCATCAGAGAAGCATTCTCCACCGGGTCCCAGAACCACCAGCCGCCCCAGCCAAGCTCGTAATATGCCCAGTAGGAGCCGAGCGCGATGCCGATGGTCAGCGGCACGAACGCCGCGAGAGACCAGCGCCGCGCCTCGCGGGCCCAGACCGCATCGATACGGCTTTCCATCATGCCGGCGGCGGCCAGCGCAAAGACGAACGAATAACCGACATAGCCAAGATACAGCATCGGCGGGTGAAAACTCAGCGCCGGGTCCTGCAGCAGGGGGTTCAGGCCCGCGCCCTGAAACGGGGCCGGGTCCAGGCGCAGAAAAGGAGAGGAGGCGAACAGCAGATAGCCCATCGCGCCGACGGCCAGCAGACCCTGCATGCCCAGCGTGCGCGCTTCAAGCTTGTCGCGCCCCGTTTTCATCCACAGCGCCCCCGCCGCGCCAAAACCCAGCGTCACAAGGCACCACAGCGCCATGGAGCCCTCATGGTTCCCCCACGCGCCGGAGATCTTGTACAGCATCGGCTTCAGCGTGTGGGAATGCTGCGCCACCAGCGCGACAGAAAAGTCAGACCGCACAAAGGCCAGGATCAGCGTCAGGAACGATACCAGCATCAGGCCGAACGCAACCAACGCCGCCCAGCCTGCTACGCGCCGCTGCCCCATAAGGCCGTAAATCCCCTGCGCCAGCGCCATCGCCAGAGACAGGAAGGCCGCCAGATGGCCGAGTTCGATCATCCGGCCGCTTCCAGCGGTTTCAGTTCCCGCGGTTGGTAATTCTCGTCATGCTTGGCCAGAATCTGGCGCGCGGTGAAGCTGCCATCGGTCTGGAATGTGCCTGTCGCGACGACGCCCTGGCCTTCGCGGAACAGATCCGGCGCAATGCCGGTATAGCTGACGGTGATCGTGTTCGGGCTGTTGTCGATGACCGTGAAGATCATCGTTGCGCCATCTTCGGAATAGGTCAGCGATCCGGGCTCTACCCAGCCGCCGACTTTCACTTCCTTGCCATGCACGGGCGTGCCCTTCTCGGCCAGGATTTCCGGCGTGTAGAACAAATTCGCATTCTCGCGCAGGGCAAAGAATGCCAGCGCCGCTGCTGCTGCCAGCAACAGGGCCGCAATGCCGAATGTATAGAGTCGCCGTGTACGTGCTCGCATGGAGCCCTTATAGGCTGCACCGCACCCTTTTGGGAGTGCGGCAGATGCAACCTTTTGTCAGCGAACTGCAATCTTATCCTTGGGCGGCTTGCGGTCAAAGACCCTGCCCCAGGCCTGATTGAGGTATTTCCGGCTCGGTTTCTCGATCAGGAAATAGGTGACTGAGGCCAATGCCACGACCAGAACCAGCAGAATTGCCAGATTCACCGGGCTTTTCGTCAGCTCGTAGAAACGCTGCATATAGCGCAGCACGAACCAGTGCGTCAGATAGATCGAATAGGAAATGTTCCCCAGATACCGCAGCACCGGATTGCCCAGCACATATTCCGCCCAGTTGGACCGGACTGTTGCAAACAGCAGCATCGGCGTCAGCAGGAAGATCACCGGATCGGCCCACGGGTCAACGGCGCGTCCGTAAACCTCCTCGGCAAAGTGCGGGAAGACCAGCGGCAGCATCGCCATCAGCGCCAGCCACAGATAATTCAGCTTCATCGGCCGAGCCAGCCGGAACGCCAGATAAGCCAGAATGCCCAACAGGAAGATGTGCCCGTTCAGCACGATCTCCAGGAATTTCAGATTCACGCCCAGCATCGCCCAGACAGGCGCGCGCACCGCATTCCAGACAAGGAAAGCCACCAACAGGCCGATTACCATCAGGGTGTCATTCCTCAGCCGCGCGCGCAGATACCAGATCGCCGGGTAGACGACGTAGAAACAGATCTCGACCGGAATGGTCCACAGCACGGACACGCCGTCCATCAGGAACAAATGGCGCAGCAGATTGCCGTCATTCACGTCCAGCACTTTCAGGCTCTCGCCTGCCAAAGTCTGCTTTCCAAGAAAGTATGATGCCAGCACGACAAAAATGAACAGCGGCAATACACGCGCCAGGCGCCTCTGCCAGAAATTCAGGATATTCTTCCAACTCGGCTCCACGCCTTCAGTGACATAGCACATCAGGAAACCAGACAGCGCGAAGAACAGGATTACACCCAACTGGCCTGCACCAATCCCTGCATAGAAGCGCAGGAAAGCCGTCTCATTGCTATAATGGGACAACAGCACAATCATCGCCGCCATGGCCCGAAGGCCATCAAGCGCTGGCAAGAGCGGACGTTTTTCCAAAGCCATATCAGGGGTCACTTTGCTGGTTCATGTCGCTGCGACAGACACCTGCAAAAGCTGTACCAGTAGCAGCTATTCCTGTTGCGGTTCCGGCGTTTCGGGGGCTGCAGCAGGCGGGGCAGCGTCGCCGTCCTGGCCGATGGCATCGATCATGGCGCGGAAGCGGTCGCGGCGCGGGTCATCCTCCGGCAGGCGGGAATAGATATAGCGCATCGCCTGCTCGGCCTTTTCCTGATCACCCGCCTGCGCGGCGCCCATGGCGGCCCACATGCCGGCGCGCACCTGCGTCTCGTCCAGCTCATAGGCCTTGGCGAACAGGCGCGTCGCTTCCGGGCTGACGGCGCCATTGTTCAGCTCCACCAGCGTATTGCCCAGCGCCACCAGGGCCGGCACGAAATCCTTGTCGCGACGCAGCGCAGACTGATAGGCCCGCGCAGCATCAGACGTGCGCCCCTGCGCGCGCAGAATCTCGCCAGTGAAGAAATGCGGCTGCGGATCGTCCGGGCGTTCCTTCACCGTCGCTTCAAGACGTGACAGGGTCTCTGCAGGGCTCAGCTGTTCCGGATGCTCGCGGATCTTCTTCATCAACCCCGCCTGACGCTCTACCATGGGCTGATCCGCCATGCCGGGCTTACCGATCAGCAGATAGCCGCCGATGCCAAGGGCCACACAGATGGCAGCGATGATCCAGTTCAGACGTGTCATCTCTTCGGAAACCTCAATACGGCGCTCAGGCCGCCCAGACCGGCATCGCCCAGTTCCAGGCTTCCCCGGTGCAGCTCTGCCAGTTCATTCACAATGGACAGGCCCAGCCCCGTTCCGGGTGTGGTCTCATCCAGTCTCACGCCGCGCTTCAGGGCGCCTTCGCGCTCCTCCGGCGTCAGGCCCGGACCATCATCTTCCACCTCGATGACCAACGCCTCTGCATCATTGCGTACGCGCACCAGAACTTCGCTGCGCGCCCATTTGCAGGCGTTTTCCATCAGATTGCCGACCATCTCTTCCAGATCCTGTTGCTCTCCCCGGAACACGGCATTCGCCCCGCCGTCAACGGACACGTTGACGCCCTTGCGGTCAAACAGGCGGTTCAGCATCCGCGCAAGGCCATCCACAACAGGGCGGATCTCGGTCCGCGCGCCCAGCGCCTCGGCCCGGGCGGCCACACGGGCGCGCTTCAGATAATGCTCCACATTGGTCTGCATCGCTTCGCTCTGGCGGCGCACGACATCATCCAGCTGGGTGTCGCCTGTTGCCTCATTGCGCAGCACGGCCAGCGGTGTTTTCAGGGCATGGGCAAGGTTACCGACATGCGTGCGGGCCCGCTCCACCACCTGCCGGTTATGGTCGATCAGCTTGTTCAGCTCATCCGCCAGCGGGCGCACTTCGGAGGGGTAATCCTCAGACAGTTTCTGCCGCGTGCCCTCGCGCACTTCGGCAATGTCATGGCCAATCTTCTGCAGCGGCCGCAGGGAATAGCGAATGCCCGCCACCATGGCCGCAAACACGCCGCCGAACAGCGCGATCATGGTGAACAGCAGCAGGCTGCGGAAACGTTCTGCCGCCTCATCATTCGGCGCACGGTCGGCGGCGGTGATCAGCACAAGCGGCGTCGGGCGCTGAGCAATCAAGATCGCGCGGGAAGCCACCCGCACGCGCTGGCCAGCCGGCCCGCTGAAGCGATAGTCGCCAAACTGCGTTGTGCCGGGAGAGGCCAGCGTCCGTTGCAATTGCCGCTCCCGGATCGGAACGGGCTCGTCCCACAGGCTTTTGGAGCGCATGTCGCCAACGATCTGGCCCGTGTTGTCCACGCCGACGATGGACCAATAGCGCCCGGAATATTGCGTGCGGAAGCGCACATCGCCGGCGAAGAATTCCCGGCCCGTATCCGTCACCCGGCCATCGGGCAGGAAAGCCTCTTCACGGGTCATCTCCCGCGTCAGGGCCACCAGTGTCTGCTCAAGATCTTCTTCCAAAAGGGTCAGCGTCTGCGCGCGGTAAACCGCCGACAGCGCGACCGCCCCGCCGACCAGCACGACCAGCCCCCATACCGCCGCAGCCAGCATGATGCGGCGCGCCAGGGACAGGCGCGTCCAGCGGTCCAGCAGGGTCGGTTTGGAAGGGGCGCTGTCGCTCATCCGTCCGCTTTAGCGCCTCGGCGCCCTATCCCGCAACGCGGGCTTCGATGTCAGGCACCACCAGGCGATAGCCCAGGCCGCGTTCGGTCTGGATACGGTCCTGCCCGATCTTGCGCCGCAGGCGCCCGATGAACACCTCGATCGTGTTGGAGTCGCGGTCGAAATCCTGATCATAGATATGCTCGACCAGTTCGGTGCGCGGCACGACACGGCCCATATGGTGCATCAGGTAAGACAGCACGCGATATTCATGCGCGGTCAGTTTCACCGGCTCGCCATTCACGCTGGCGCGGGCGGCGCGCGTGTCGACCACCAGCTTGCCAGCCTCCAGTGTCGCCGCCGAATGGCCTGCCGCCCGGCGCAACAGGGCGCGCAGACGGGCCAGCAATTCCTCGGTGATGAACGGCTTGGTCAGGTAGTCATCCGCGCCGGCATCAAAGCCTGCCACCTTTTCGCTCCACGAATCGCGAGCCGTCAGGATCAGCACGGGAAAGGATTTGCCGTCGCCGCGCCACTTCTTCAGAACGCTCACCCCGTCCATCTTGGGCAGGCCAAGATCCAGGATTACGGCATCATACGGCTCGGTATCGCCCAGAAAGTGGCCATCCTCGCCATCGGCGGCCAGATCCACCGCATAGCCGGATTGCGACAGCACATCCGCCAATTGGCGGCGCAGGTCAGCATCATCTTCAACTACCAGGATACGCATAAAAACGTCCTTCCAAATTCAGGGACAATGTCGGCTCAGCCGCCCTGCCGGTCAAGGATTCTGCCGGATCGGGCATCCACGATGAAGCGCATCTTGCGGCCATTCCCGGCCATCCAGTCAATGCGGTATTGTGGATTGCCACCCCGGTCAAACAGGTCCGCGCCCAGCTGATAGCCGCCATATTGGCGTTTCAGGCTCTGAAATATCTGGCTGAGCGGCACGGTTTTGCCTTCGCGCACGGAATCACGTGCCTGGCCGGGAGACCAGGAATTCTTCCAGTCCTGCGCCATCGCCGGGGGCGTCAGCGCCAGACCGATAGCCAGACAGAGAGCGAGCAGCCGTTTCATACCCTGCCGTATAGGCAGTTAGCTCTGAATGTTAAGTGAACGCTGGCAGTCAGTTTTGTTCAGGCTTCAGGTACCAGGTCGGGCTGAGAATCGTCATCCGCAAGACACGAGGCTCCCTTGGTGTGCTGTAGCCCATCAAGGCATTGTTGAATTCGCGGATTGTGCCTTCCTTGCTGATCGTGAGCCAGATCCGCGGCACATCATAATGGCCAAGGCCGCTGCCCTCAGGACGCGGCTTGACGAACCGCATGGCATACCCGTTCGATATGTCTTCCATTTCATAGGCCATATCGGTCTGCAGACAAGGTGCCAGCCATGTCATGACAGAGGTCATCCTGGCATCAAAACCGGTCGCATCCGCCATCGTAATCTCGGCATCCTCAGGCTCTTCCGGCATTTCGCGGATCACACAGACATAATTCGTCGTCACCTGGCTGCGGATGCTCATATCGTCTGAAAGGCGATCATCCTCCAGACGGCAGGAATCAAAGCCATCCAGAAGGTCATCACCCGTAAGCACCAAGTCGCGTGCGTGCCAGCCAATGGGCAGTGGATACTCCGTCGTCAGCGGGCGTTCCTGCTCCAGACGACTGGCCACCTGCTTCACCTCGGCACAATCAGCATGGGCCGCGCCGGGCCTGATGGCCAGCAGAGTCACCGCGACCATGCCGCCCATGGCCAGCGCTTTCACATTTCGGGCATCCCGGCTCATTCGCCTTCTCCTTCTCCTTCCACCTGCTTCTGTGCCTGAAGTGTCACCTTCCATCCGGGCGTCGTGCCCCGCGTGCGCCCGAAAAAGGGTGTGAAGCTCTTTTCTACATAAAGCGGATAGACTCTGAAATCGCCGATCTGTTCTTCCGGCTCCACCGGCTCGAATGTGGTCTTGTGATAGACAGGGTGGTCCGCGCTTTCGGTCTCGGTCTCCGCGGTCCAGGCATCGCCCAGGCAGGCCGTGATCTGGTCGACCGCCTTCTGATACGCCGCCTCGGCCAGCTTGCCATCGGCTTCCTCATCCGTCGTGCCCGCCTCAAACATGTTGCAGGAATAGGTGTAGATCGCCGTGTCGGCGCCGAAGAAACCGCCCATCTTGTTAACCCTGCATGCACCGTCCAGCGTGTCCTGGGTGGACTCCCAGCTGTCCGGCAGCGTCGTCTCTCCCATCATGGCCTGCTCACCCTTAAGGTTGCTGAAGGGCGGCATTTCCTGGCGGCCTTCCATCATGGCGGAGACCTGCGCGCACGGATCTTTTGCCTCCGCCGTTTTGGTCTCTCCACACGCAGCCAGCATTGCCACAGGCAGCAAAAGCAAAACTCTCATTTTCGATTTCCCCGGTACCTTGAACATGGCGCGACCTTAAGCGCAGCGAGATAGCCGACGCATCCCCCCAAGGGGGTATGGTGACAGAAAGCCATGTTTCGGGTCTGAAGGCGGCCTGCTGGAACTACCTGCCCGGCTCGGCCACGTCCTCACCGGTTTGCTTGTCGATCCGGCGGGAGACATCATCAGACACGATGACATAGCCAAGGCGGACGCCCTTCATGACGGCAGCCGTCCGATCAAAGACATTCATCTTCGAAAAAAGCTGCTTGGTCGCACTGGCAACGGCTTCCGGGCTGAGGCCCAGTTCCTTTGCGATGCCAATATTGCTGAGGCCCTGCGCCATCCAGTACAAGACATCCAGTTCGCTTGTAGAGAAGCTCAGCGTGCTTTCGCCCTTCATGCCCACCTTGCGGTAATAGGCGGCAAAGCTGGCCATGGCGATGACGTGAAAGGCATTCACGTCTATGGAATCAATGCTGTCATCGCCGGGGGGCATACTGCCGCCGATCATCGCCACACGGCTGTGCGGGCCAAACACCAGCGTACAGATGCCTTGGTCCATGTCCCACTCCGGAAGCCTGTCCAGATAGGCCTGTTCCTCATCGCGCAAGGACAGATCCGCTGGCAGGCGATGCCAGAACAGCGGCCCAGGCTCCAGGGCTGCCGCGCTCGGGATCGGGTCCACAGACCGCAACCCTTCACGATAGCGCATCTCCCACTCTTCAGGATATCCAAAGCTCAACAGGCTGCGCCCGCGTGTGCGATCATTGCTGATCGGGCCGAGATAAAACGTCCTTGTAATGCCTAACTCCGCAAGGGCGGCATTTGTGACCCGATAGATATCGGGAGCAGTTTCAGCAGAAAAGATTCTGTTTATAGCGTCACGCACGACTGGCCCTTCAAGCTGACACAATTCTGTAACGTACTGTAGGGCGTGCCCGGACACAAGCTGAGAAGATCAGCCCCCCAACAGCAACAGGGTCGTGGCATCGGAAGAAATGCCCGCCTGTAATGCATACAGGTGATCCAGCAGATTCAGCGTTGCCTTGGCATCATGGCAGCGGTCATCAATATAGAACCAGTAGTCCCGATACTGCACGGCAATCGTCGCGTTCATCGGCTTTTCCTTTGAAGACTGAACGGCAAACAGGCCGCCATTGATGTCATGCCAGCCGCCCGGCGCGCGGCACGGATCAGACGACGGTTCCATTACCGGCAGGGCTGACCGGGCAATCTGCTTGTGCTCTTCCGGTACATGCACAGACTGCGACAGGGCAGACATCACCCCCAACACAGACCGTCCGCGTGCGGCATAGTCTCCGAGCGAATTTCCCCGCGTGGAGATTTCGGTGATATAGCGATCCCCGGAAATCACGCTGACATCAGACACCCAGTAGCGGCGGAAGAAATCCGCCAGTTGCTGGCCCAGATCAGACGTCCGCCGCCATTTCAGGATAACGCGCGGCTTGCCATCACTGTCCTCATCGCTCTGATCCGCATCAATCACCTGCACAAGCAGATCACCGCGCTCCTGCAGGGAACTCATCAGGCTGGCGAGTTCACGGAAGCGGGCATTGTCCGGCATCAACGGCGGTGGCGGGCCCGCGGCGGCGCGCGCATTTTCCAGGTCCCCGATGCGGGATACACAGCACAGCATCAGCCGCTCCACACTCCAGCCCGACTGGCTCATCAGGAAGATCGTCGCCGGTGGCAGGGGCTGTAGAATCTGCTGGGCATAGTCAGACCCGCGCAAGGCCGAATAGGCAATCGTTGGCTGGCTGCTCATATTGGTGCCGACATTGCCATTCAGCACCTGGTCCAGATCCTGCCCGCTGAGGCCGATGGCGGAAGACAGACCGCCATTCACCTGGGTATTGTCTGTCGTGGTGATGCGCTCAGCATCCACGAAACTCACCGGATCATTATACCGCAAACGAACAATATTTAGCAGCAGCTGCGTCTCGCGCGCTGTCGACAGGGCTTCGGAATAGACCAGCGTGTCAGACGCAATCGGGGCAATCGGCCGGTTCGGATGCGCACATCCGGCCAGCGCGATGATGGCAAGGCCTGCCATGACCTGTCTGCCTCTGGAAAAGATCTTTCTCCGCGCGCGTCCTGCCATCGCCTGCCTCTTCAACTCTACAAGGTAACATCCTGCAATCTGCACGGCTGACTGCAGATCACTTGCCTTACCTTAGGCCAAAGCCGAGGCGCTCATGTCAACGTTGTTCGGTGAATTTCCTGCAGAAAGGGCGGGAAAGGCAGCCGGTTACTGCCCCTCTGCCCATTTCTTGAGGCTTTCATCCTTGGGGTCATCCAGCACGATCTCCAGCCGCGCATAGAGATTGCCGGGCGGGGTGGATTGCACGCCCTTCCCGCGCAGGCGCAGCTGAGAGCCGGTATTGGAGCCCGCAGGCACTTTCAGTGTCACGCTGCCGGAGGGGGTCTTCACATCCACACTGCCGCCCAACACAGCCACTTTCAGGCTGACCGGCACGCTCATGCGAATATCCTTGCCGTCCCGTTCCCACACTTTGCTGGGTTTGACTTCAACCTCCAGCATCGCGTCTCCGGGCGGGCCGCCATTCGGCGATTGCTGGCCCTGGCTTTTCAGGCGCAGCGTCTGGCCACTCTCGATGCCGGCGGGAATGTTCACATCCAGCGCCGTGCCATCGGCCATGGTCATGCGGCGGCGGGCGCCGGTCACGGCATCTGCAAAATCGATGGCCACGCGATAGCGCACGTCGCGGCCCTTCATCGGGCCGGCATTGCGCCGTCCGCGTCCGCCGAACATGCCGGACAGGATATCCTCGAACGGGTCTCCCTGCGCGCCGCCAAACGGGTCGCCGCTGCGTGATTCCCAGCGGAACCCGCCGCCACCGGGCGCGCCGCCCGGGAAGCCACCGCCGCCAAAGCCGGCCGGGTTGCCGTCGCCATCAATCTCGCCGCGGTCGAATTTCGCGCGCTTCTCCTTGTCGCCCAGAATATCCCAGGCCTGGGAGACGCGCTTGAACTCTTCCGCTTTCTTGTCGTCATCCGGGTGCAAATCGGGGTGCAGGGCTTTCGCCTTCTGCCGGTAGGCCTTCTTGATCTCGGCCTCGCTGGCTTTGCGGTCCACGCCGAGCACCTTGTAAGGGTCAAGAGCCAAAGTCGGTTATTCCTTCTGTTAAAGAATCTTCTATCAGCCCTCAATTAGGAAGTCCCGGGCCGTATTGAAACCCATGGGCCATATCGGCCATCTGCGCCAATCGCCGCAACCCGCACCGCCACAGCGCCAGATGGCACGGCCGCGTGAGCTTCAGAGACAGTGATTCCGCCGGAAAATCCGCTTCCCGTATCGGCCTGCACCGCGAAATTTCCGCTATTTGCCCCTTCAGGCAAGGCCCAGCTTTCCGGCAGATCGGCCCCGCGCCGCGTCCAGCTGAGCTCGTCGCCATTGGCTTTCAGATGCGCCACCGGCCAAGGCCTCCCGGCATAGTCCTCAAAGAACAGCGTCTCGGCCTCATCATCGCCCGCCGCCTGCCAGATCAGGTCCAGCCCGATTTCCTCAGGCCCAACGCTCGCCTGCACCACAGCGCTGTCCAGCAGCACCAGACGCGCCCCGGCCTCTGCCGCGCCCGGCACACTGCCGCGCTGCCCTCTCAACAGGCCGGACAGCTGCCAAATGTCCTCTCCCACCAGCGCAGCCTTCTCAAACTGGATCAGTTCCCAGCCCTGACCGGTCTCCAGCAGCGCGGCATTGCCGCCGCCCAGCACCTGTAGTTCCGGCAGGCTCGCAAACTCCCCGCCGGGGCAGACCAGTTCCAGCGCATTTGCCCGGTCCCATCGCCCGACTGGCCCGGCCTCGCACGGCGCCGTCAGCCGCCCGATCACAGAGGGCCGTGTCAGCCGCGCCCGCTCCGTCATCGCGCCGGCCTCCAGCCCTGCCTTCACAACCACTTCGCCCGGCCACGGGTCCGCCCACGCGGCCACCAGAGGCCCCATCCCGTCCGCCTGCGGAATACCAGGCGCGTCCATCACGACCAGGTCCACATTGCCAAAGACAGGCGCGGGCGGCGGCAGCGTGCCGATCTCTCCCGCCCGCACAGGCGTCGCGCCAGAGACATCCTCCCGGCAGGTCAGCGTGCGCACCATGCCCCGGTCGCTGATCTCGGTAATCCGCCAGACCGGGCCGCCATCCACACGCACGCCATCCCCCGGCTCCAACGCCAGACCGGACAGCGGCAGGCCGCAACTTGCGCTCTCCCGGCTTGATGCCGCCTCCAGCAAGGCCTGCGCAATCGCCCCGGCCCGCGTCCGGCCCAGCGCCAGCGGCAGCTCCACATCCTGCACCAGACGCGGATCGCCGCCCGCCAGCCGCGCCTCCGCCATGCCGGGCTGATAGTCCGCCTCAAGGTCCACATGCGTCAGGCGCAGCCGCGCGGGCGCCTTGTCCAGCAGCTTGCGTGTCCGCTGCAAACCGCCCTCCACCAGCGCGGCGGTCTCCACCTCCACGACAGGGCCATCGCCCGCCATTCGGAACACCAGCCGCCCATCCCGCTCCATGCATTCAAATCCGTAAGCGGATCGCAGCGCCTCCAGCGCCGCCCGCACCGAATGCACCCCCTCCAGCGTATAGCCTTCCAGAATACCGGAGAGGCCACTTGTGCTGACCCCCTCCACGCCGCCGCGTGCGCAGATGTCTGCCACCACCGCCGCCAGCGTGGTCAGGCCGCTGCGTCCGTTCAGCCAGTGCCCGCGCGCCCAATTGTCTCCGTCGCCCCACACATCATCGCGCAGTGGCCAGGCCGGAAACGGCCGCCCGTCCCACGCCCAGACATGCGCCGCCTCAACCAGTGGGCTCGCCTCCCAATAGGGCAGCACCGCCGCCAGCGCCCGGCGCTGGAACACCTCGTCCCGCGCCCCGCTCGAATAGGGCGGCAGCGCGCTTTCGCTGCTTTTCGGGTCGTAAAACACGTTCGGCGCATTGCCGCCCTTGTCGACCGCTGCAAAGCCGATCTCGGACAGGCGCACCGGCTTTGCCCCCGGCACCCAGCCCGTCGGCACGGCCTGCCGCACACCGCCCAGCCGCTCATGGTGGGAGTGTCCCGCCCAGCCTGCAATATCCTTCTGCCGATAGATCCAAGGCTCCCCATAGGCCCCATCGGTAATGGGTGTACGGATCTGCGTGTCCCGGTCTGCTGGACTGGCATAGTACCAGTCATACGCCTCGCCGCCCGTAATCTGCATCGCCAGATAATCCGGATCATCCGCCGCGCCATAGCCTGCCAGCGCGTCCAGATGGGCCTCCCCGTCGCGCCAATCCCCCATCGGTGGATACCAGTCCACGCCGACAAAATCGACATTGCCGCTCGCCCACAGCGTATCCAGCGGGAACAGCACATCGCCGCTACCATCCCCCGGCACATAGGCGCCATACTCGGTCCAGTCCGCCGCATAAGACACTTTCACGCCAGGCAACAGCGCCTTCACCTCTGCCGCCAGCGAGACCAGCGCCTCGACAAACGGAAACGCCCCCGTCTCATCGCGCACCCGCGTCAGCCCGCACATCTCGCTGCCAATCAGAAACGCCTCAACGCCGCCCGCCTCCGCCGCCAGCTGTGCATGATGCAGAATAAACCGGCGAAAGCCATTTGCTCCGTTCACGAAAGCATTTATCTCGCTGCGCGCCGCCGCCGTGCCATCTGCACTCACCCCAATCCGCCCGCGCCAAGGAAAGCCCGGCGTATCCATGAACAGGAAGGGCGACACCGTCACTTTCATGCCCCGCGCCACCATTTCTCGGATCGCGCTGACCACGGCCCGGTCCGCTGGTGTGCCGCCATAATTGGCATTGCCGTCCTCATCGCGGGAGATCAGATATGCATCGCCGCGGGATATGCCCGCCACCTCCCACGCATAGGGCCGCGTCAGCCGCTCCTTTGTCTCCACACCGGGGTGGATCTCGCACGCCCCCGCCATCACATTCGTGCCGAACCATCCGACCGTCAGCGCCACATGCTTCGCCCGCGGCAGGGCCGCTTCCATCTGGTCCAGCGCCACCAGAAAATCCGCCCGCGCCTCGCCAGACCAGGCATTCAGCGCCCGCTCCTGACCTGGCAAAGTCCGCTCTCGCACAATCTCAGTCGCATAGACGAACTCGCCGGATGCGGGGATCATGTTCACCCCCGTCACCGTTTCGGCAAGCCCCGCCTCGTCCCCGCCGGGCGGCACGCGCTCTACCTCGAAAGACAGCTGCGGCAGGCGGTTGCCGAACGCCTCCAACGGCAAGTCCTCGAACACGATATAGGCCGTGCCGCGATAGGCCGGGGCTTTGCCCGCACCCTCGATCACCTCGATCAGCGGGTCCGGCGTCTGCGTCTCGTCTCCGGCATAGAGGCGGTGCACCACACCGGACAGGTCAAACGGCTCACCATTCGCCCAGGCCCGCCGCACCGCCAGCACCGGCCCCTCGCCCAGCGCCACCGCAAAGCTGACCGAGTAGTCATACTCCGTCATCCTTGATCCGCCCTTGCTGCTCGCCCGGCGGGTCGTCTTCGTCTCACGAAAGCGCGCCGCCCAGATCACTTGCGCGCCTATCCGCATCCGGCCGTAGACAGAGGGAATACCCGCGCCCTCGCGCGCCTCCATCACGGGCAGCGTCTTGATACGCGGGCCTTCCTGCGCAGGGGCGAAATAATCGCTCACCGCCTGCCCGGCCAGATTGCCCAGCGCCCGCCCGAGAGACCCGCCAGACACTTGCCGCCCCAGCAGGTTCAGCCCCTGTGGCAGCGCCTGCTGACCAATCACCCGGCCTGCTGTCGAAAATACAATCTGCGCCATGCCTTAGTCCTCCACGCCCGGAAAGGTGAAGGCCGCCACCGCCCGCCTCTGCCACCATGGCACCAGCCGCGTCTCCACCACGGCCCGCCCCCAATAGGCATGCACCAGCGTGCCCTCGCCCGTCAGCACACCGCAATGCTTTGCCGGCACACCCGTTGCCATACGGAACACCAGCACATCGCCTGCCTGCGCCGCGCCCAACATCACCTCGTCCAGATGCCGCCGCGCCGCCGCCAGCAGCGTCTCCTCCCCGGTCACTTCCGCCCAGTCCGGCGAATAGGGCGGTGCCCGCTCCGGCTCCGGCCCGACCATTTCCCGCCACACCCCGCGCACCAGGCCCAGGCAGTCACAGCCCGCACCCTTCAAGCTCGCCTGATGCCGGTAGGGCGTGCCAATCCAGCCCCGCGCCGCATGTACAATCTCTGCCCGTCTCATCGTTTGCCCCCATCATTGCCGCTGGCGGCGGGCCCCAGTAGCACAAAGTCCGCCCCCGGCAGATGCGGGAAGCCGCGAAAATTCTCCGGATTGCCAAACACGGCTGTGCAGGTCGCAAATTGCTGATCACACGTCTGCCCCGGAAACGCTGCGGTTTCCACGCCGCAGCGCGCATCGCCCAGTACTGCGTCGCAGGCCCGCGCATAGACGCGCCCCAGAGGTCGCTCCAGCTCCGCCTTCCGGCTGACCAGTTCCGCCTCAAAGCCCGCCGCCCCGCGCGAAACCTCACTCAGTCGACCGCTCCAGACGTGCACGAACAGATCGGGCCGCTCCCAGTCAGAACGGATCACATCCACCCGCGCGCCATCCCACAGGCCGCTCGCAAGATCTGCCTCCGTGATCGCCTCATGCGCCAACGCCCCGCCCGCCGCCGCATGGCCAGGGCGCAGATCCGCCGAATGGGAAAAACTCGCCGCCTCCACCGCCGCGCCCGGCTGATAGGGCACACCGTCCACCTCCAGCGCCCGGTCATGCTCCGTCACCGCCAGCTCAAATCCGTCCGCTCGGCGCAGCCGCCAGCAAAGGCACGTCGTCGCCGCACCGCTCGCCAGCCGCGCGGCAAACTCTGCTTCAATGATCCGCATACCCTACCCCGTCAGTTCCATCAGTGGCACACGCAGCGCCTTGCCCGCACCAAAGCCTTCCAGCGTGATGTCCAGCCGGTCGGTATCGAACCGCACTGCGCAGTCAAATCGGAACCCCGCCGTCACCACCGCGCCATTTGGCGGCGCACTCTCCAGCGTCACAAGGCCCCGCGTCACATCCACACTGAAGGGCACTGCCACGCCATTCACCCCCACCAGAATTGTGCCCGCCACCGGCTTGTCGATACGCCGCATATAATCGCCATAAGCTTTCACCAGCTGAAACTCCGTAGTCGCCCCATCGCCTTCACCAATCCGCTGATCGCCTTCAGAGGGCACCTCGCCCACAGCGCAGGACCGGTCATCCATCGCATCCCGAAAGCGAAAGCCATGCAATCGCCCCCGCCGCGCCTCGAAGAATTCGGTCAGCGCCTGCACCGCGTCCAGCTTCAACGCCGCGCTGCCCACATCCCAGCGCCTGCGCGATCCGGCCCACACCGAATTGCGCGCTTCGCCGCCGCTCGCCAGCGTCACCACGTCCGTGCGCCGCTCCGGCCCGCCCGTCGCGGCCAGCGCCAGCGGCACGGGAAAGCTCACTTCATGAAAATTCGCCAAACTCACAGGAACCGGCCTCCCCCCGCCACAATCCGCGCCAGCAAAGCGCTCATCGCGCCCTGGCTCTCGCGCCCGGCAGACTCCTCCGCCCCCGGCGCATAATTCATGTTCAGCGTCACCGCCTGCCCAGCGCCCTGGTTCAGCCCGGCCATCGCCGCCACGCTCTCTGTCGCCACGCGCGCCAGGTCTCGCAGAATGCTCTCGGCCATGCGCTCAAAGTTCAGCTCGCCAGAGCGCGCAGCCTGTCCCAGCGCTGTCTCAATGCTCTGCCCGGCCCGCCCGAACGCCGCCTCCAGCGCTTCGGCTGCCTGCACCCCCGGCCCCTCCGCCAGGGCCTGCAGCGCATCCCCCGCTGAGGCGAGATACTTTTCGAAGTCTGCCATTTACCCCTCCTCTCTTCCCGACTCATCCTGAGCGAAGCCGAAGGATGAAGCGGCAGGAGTTGCACGCCCCACCCCATCCGGAAACGCCCCCATCAAATCAACCATCCGTCCACGCCCCATTGCATCACCTCCCCGCGCCAGCCAGCGCCACTCCTTCAGAGACAGCCGCCAGAACGCCTCCGGCCCAATCCCGGCAGACAGCGCCGCCCGCATCATCGCGCCCCAGGGCAGCAAGCCATCCCGCATCACCCTGCCAACCCCAGCCGGAACGCCTCCGCCACGGCGCGCGCCGCCGCGCCCGGCGTCACATCGCTCTCGCGCAGCGCATCTGCCATCTGGGCCTCGCCGCCCCCGCGCAGCAACGCCGCCAGCACCACCACAAGGTCTGCCGCAGACAGCGCCCGCATCCGCGCCTCCAGTTCACTCATCCGCACACAGCCGAAAGCCGCCTCAATCTCTGCCAGTGCGCCCAGTGTCAGGCACAGCCGCCGCGCCCGCCCGCCAATTACCAGCACTGTCTCTCCCCGCGCCGCATTCATCCTACAGCACTCCAAAGCTCAGGCGCCCGGCGCTTTCCAGCGTGACAGAGAATTCCGCCTCGCCATCATGCTCGCCGCTCCAGCTCAGTTCGGTGATCTGGAATGCGCCTTCCAGCACGCCGAAATCCGGCAGGATCAGCTGCCAGTCCGGCGCTTCGCCCGCAAAGAACACGGCCCGCATCCGCGCATCGCTTGCGGCATCCTTGAACACGCCGCGCCCGGTCACGCGGGCAGATTTCACACCCGCTCCGGCCACCAGCTCCCGCCAGGCTTCTGCGCTGTCCGCGCTCGTCCCGTCGACACTTCCGGCCGACAGCTGAATGCGGCTCGCCCGCACGCCAGCCAGCGTCGTAACCCCGCCCGCACCGTCTGAAATCTTCAGCAGAATGTCCCTGCCCCTCTGGCCAGCCATCACACCACCTCCTCTGAAATAATCCTGATCCGGATCAGCCCCCGGAACGCGCGCTTGTCTGCCGTGCGCATCACATCGCCATAGACGACATGCGCCAGCACGATATGCACGCCGGGCACGCTCCAGCTTGCGCCCTCCACCGCGCGGCGCAGCGCCGCCACCGCCGCCTTCGCAGCCCGCACGCCGCCCTCACGGGAATAAACCGCCAGCGAAATCCGGTGCGCCGCGCCCTTCACCAGCGCCGCATCTTCCGGCGTCACCTCATGCCGCTCCAGCAGGGCATGCGGAAACAGTGGCGCCTTGCTTTCGGCATCAAACACGCGCGCAGGTGATCCGAACACGGCCTGCACACCGGCATTCGCGCGCAGCATTTCCATCAGCGCCGTCTGCACCGCTTCTTCCGCACTCATATCCGACGCTCCCGGCGCGCGGCCAATATGGCGCTCACCTCCTGCGGCAGGGCCTCGCCCGCCTCACGGCGATAGGCCGCCAGCACCAGCCGCTTCAGCGCCTGCACCAGGTCCTCCGGCACATCCGTCGCTGCGCCATAGCCGGTCACGAAGGTCACATCGGCCCGCCCGCCCGGCGGAATGGAGGGCCGCGTCACAAAAGGCTTCAGCCGCAGCCGTCCGCCTACCAATTGAAACCGTGCCGTATGCAGCTGCGCCGCCCCCTCAGCATCTGCCACCTCAACGGAGACCAGCGCCGTCGCTGGCCCCGGCAACAGGCGCGCGCCAGTGCGAATCAGCCCCACCGGCCAGCGGTCAAAGCTGCGCTTTACCGTCCGCGTCACCAGGGCCAGCCCCGTCTCCGCCTCCAGCCGCGCCCGCGCCGCCGCGATCAGCCCCGCCACCAGCGCGTCTTCCCCCTCATGCCCGATGCGGAGATACTCTTTCGCCGCCTGCAGAGACAAAGCCTCCCCGGCTGGCGGCGTGATCACCGTCAGATTGCTCATTTCCCATTTTCCTTAGAGATTTTGTCATCCCGGAAAATCTGCAGGATTTATCCGGGACCTGTGCCTGGCTACGCAGCGTCCGGGATGACAATTAGGCTTAGACCAGCACTTTCAGCTTTTCGATCACCGCGCCGCCCAGCGGCAGGCCGATGGAGCGGACAAGCTCATTATCGATCTCGGTTTCGGTCGAATTGATCAGCGTGGAGATCGCCTCGGCCACTTTCGTGGTGAAGTCCTCCTGCTGCGGGCCGGTCAGCATTGCGACCTGTTTGATAAGGGTCGTGATAATGGATTCAAACATCGTGTTTCCTTTCTTGTTTTGAAAAAATCAGCTCCGCTCACCCCGGCGAAGGCCGGGGTCCGCGTAAGTGTTGAGCGCCCGAACGCAGTGAGGAACCGCCCCCCGCGCAAATTAAAAAGCTAAAACACCATCACTTTCGCCGCGTCGAAATTCTGTACGCCGCCGCCAACGCGCTTCGTCGTGTAGAACAGCACGTACGGCTTGGCGGAGTATGGGTCGCGCAGCACGCGGGCGCCCTGCCGGTCGGCGATCAGATAGAAGCGACGGAAATCCCCGAAGGCAATGGCCGCATTGCCCGTGCCAATGTCCGGCATGTCCTCCACTTCCGTCACCGGATAGCCGAGAATCGTCGCCGCCTCGCCGCCCGTGCCGGGTTGCCACAGATAGCGCCCGTCGCCATCCTTCAGCTTGCGGACAGATGCCACAGTCCGACGGTTCATCACAAAGCGGCCATTGGTGCGAAACTGCGCCTTTGGCGTGTAGATCAGGTCGATCAGCTGGTCGGCCGCATTTGCCGCGCCGAAATCCCCGGCCACAGAGCCGATCTTGCCCCACACATGGCTCGTCTCGGCCACGATATCATAATCCAGAAAGCCGCGCGGTTTGCCGCTGCCATCGCCGCTGACAAAGGCCGCCGATTCCTGCGCCGCAAAGGCGGCCTCCACCTCATCGGCCAGCCAGGCATCAATGTCGGCATAGCTGTCTTCCAGCAGGGTCTGCGTCGCCGCCGGCATGGCGTAGAGTTCCCCCGCCGGGAATTCCAGCAGAGAGAGACCGGAATGAGCCGTCTCCGTCCGCGCCGCCTGTTCGCCCACCCAGCTTGCCGCCGCGCCAAGGCCCACCGGCTTGCGATACACCCCGGCAGAGGTTTGTCGCACGGTCGCAATCTGGCGCATCGGGCTCGCCGCCATCAGGCGGGACTCGATCAGCCGGTCCAGCTCCGGCGGCGCAATATAGCCGCCCTGCTCGTCCGTACCCGTATTCAGCGCTTTCACGTCCAGCCGGGCTAGCCCGCTATCATCGCCGCTGCGCAGGTAACGCGTCCAGGCGTCACTACGGGCGTCTTCGTCCGCACTCTTCACATTCCCCGCCTCCGGCCTCGCCATCTTCAGGCTCAGCGCCTCAAGGCGGCGATCAATTCGCGCCAGGCGCTCATCCGTCAGCGGATCGCTTTCGCCCTTCTGTTCCATCTCTGCAAGGCGCGCATCATTGGCCTCTGTATAGGCCGCAAATGCCGCCATCAGCTCGGCCGTATCAGACCCGCCCGCCATTTTCGTTTCCTTGGTCATGCTCTCTCCTGTTAAACTACTCATCCGCTTGTCATCCCTCACGCCGCCACCGCCGCGCCCATCAGGGCAAACCGGGCACGGGCCTGCATCGGGCTGCCCACCAGGGACACTTCCACCAGATCCACCTCGATCAGTTCCCGCCCGTCCGCCCTCAAACGGTTCCAGATACGCGGGCGAAAGCCGATGGACAGGCCGCTCAGGCCGCTCTTCGCCATGCTGCGCGCCGCCTCGCTTTCGATCAGCCCACGCACGTACAGCCCGCGTCCATCCTCCACCATGCGCACCCAGCGCCCGGCAATCGCGCCCGGCCTGTGCTGCAACAGCATCGGCACACGCGCCGCCCGCTGCAGGCTCCGCGTAAACGCTCCGGCCCGCACCACATCCCCGCTCGCATCCGGTACCCCGAAGAGAGAGGCATAGCCTTCGATGAGGAGGTCGCGTCTCGTATCATGACCCCCACCTGTCCTCTCCCTTGCAGGGGGAGGAACCCGAACAGCAGCCGCCTTGCTTGAGGGCCATTCTCCCCCCTGAAAGGGGGGAGGTAGAGGGGGGTAATGCGCACGCGCATCTTCGCAAAAACGCCTACTCATCCCCCGCCTCCATCTTCCGCTCTATCCGGTCCAGCTGGCTTTCCATCCGGTCGACGCCCTCTTCCAGGCGCGCCAGCCGTTCCACCATTGTGCGCCGTTCCCGGACGGTTTGCTCCAGGTGCGAAATCCGCTCCGCCGCTGCCCCGGCCCAGACCAGCGCGCCGCCGGTCTGCACCATCACGGCCAGCACAAAGCCTGCCGTCACTTTCTGCTCCATCTTCATGATTGCAGCCCCGCCAGACGTCGCTTCTCCTCTGCGGTCGCAAAGCTCGCGCCTTCCAGCCGCGCCCACAGCGCATCCCTCTCGGCCGACAGGGCCGGCACGCGGTCAATGTCTGCGCGGATCTCCACATCCTGCCCGAATGGCACATCCAGCCAGGCCGACAGCGCGCCCGCGAATTTCTGCACCAGCGGCAAAATCGTCATCCGCCAGAAGGCGAGGTTCGCCTCCTTATAGTTCGAATACGTATTATCCCCCGGAATCCCCAACAGCATGGGCGGCACGCCCAGCGCCAGCGCAATCTCCCGCGCCGCGCCATGCCGCGCCTCCAGAAAATCCATCTCCGCTGGCGACAGAGACATCGGCCGCCACTCCAACCCGCCCTCCAGCAGCAGGGGCCGCCCCGCATTGCTGGCGCCGGAATACATGCTCTCCAGCTCCGTCTTCAGCGCCTCGAACTGGTCCGGCGGCATCCGCCCATGCCCGCCATAGACCAGCGCGCCGGAGGGCTTGGCCGAATTATCGATCAGCGCCTTCGCCCAGTCCGCGCTCGCATTGTGCAGGTCCAGCGCCCGCCGCGCCGCGCCCAGCGGGGCCAGGCCCAACGTGTCATTCACCGGGTTGAACAGTTTCAGGTGCAGCACCGGGCTCCAGCCCGTCTCTGCATCGCGGCGGATCACCCGCTCGCCATGGCGTTCCTTCACGGCCCAGGCCTCCACCCAGCCGCGCGCATCCTTCAGCGGCCGCATGGCGGACGGGGCCAGCGCATACAGCGCAGACACCCCCGCCCCATCCGCCCCACTGGCCGCCCCACTGGCCGCCGCCCCCACAGCCTCCAGGCAGACGCCTTCCAGAAAGGCATTGCCGGTCAGCTGAAGCTGGGAATAGACCGCCTCGAACAGTTCCGCCGCCACGCCGTCCGGCTGCGGCCTGCGGATCAGCCGCGCCGCGCCATCGTGCGCCGTCACCAGCGGAACGGACGCCGCCGCCTCGGCCACCATGCGCACCGCGCGATAGGCCACGGCATTCTGCAGATACCCGTCCCGCGTCAACGCCGCGCCATCGCGGGCGCCCCATCTGGCCGTCCCGATTTCTGATAGCGCGACCAGAGGCACCGCCGCTTTCGCCTCGCGCTGGGGCAATCGGAAAGGCCAGATGGGTTTCATGAAGGGCTCCGCTCTGTTTCGTTCGATGAGCAGAAATTAAATCCCTGACATCCCCATCGGATTCAGTTTGGAAAACCCTTCCAAAAACAGCGGCCTACCGCTAAAACATCAGGGAAAGCGCCGAATTTTTCCCTGTATTTTATTCCCGTGCAGGCATAGCCAGACCGGCGCAAATCTGCTTTTTCGCCGAACTATCAGGCGCCAGGGAGCTAACAGAATGTCAGCACGTGTCATTTCCATTGCCAACTCCAAGGGCGGGGTCGGCAAAACCACCACTTGTGTCAGCCTTGCAGAGGCATTTGCCGCCAATGGCTTCCGCACGCTGGTCGTGGATCTGGATACGCAGGCCAACGCCTCGCTGCTCGTTTTCGGCCATGAGGGCGACGAACATCTGTTCCGCGCGATCAATGAATACGTCACGATTTCTGACTGGCTGCTGGAGAATTTCTTCGCCGGTGAGCACAAGCGCCTCTCAGACTTCATCGTCACCGACGCGTCCGATGTCTCCTACAATGGCAAGCCGCTGGAGCTGGACCTGATCCCCTCCTCACCGCGCCTGCGCAAGACAGAGCGCGAGCTGATCTATGAGCTGACCGCCAAGGGCTATTCCATGGAGGCCCTGCAGGGCCAGGTCGGCCGCCGCATGCGCGATGACTTTGAAAAGCTGAAAGCCGATTATGACGTCATCATCTGTGACTGCCCGCCCGGCATTTCCGTGATGACCGAAACCGTCCTGGCCGCCAGCCACCTGATCATCGTGCCCACCATTCCGGACTTCATGTCCACACTCGGCCTCGACCTCTTCACAGGCGACATCATGCGCAATCTGCGCGGGCGGGACATTGACAGCCTCCCCTGCGTTCTGGCGACTCGCTATGATGGCACACCGCACCAGCAAGTGGTCCTCAATGCCATGCGCGAGGCGGCGAACGCCAAGGAAACCGAATTCACCATGTTCAAGACCGTTGTGCCGATGAAACAGGGCTTTGCCACAAACCCGATCGAGCTCGGCCCGGAACCGACCCTGAAGGCAAAATGGCCAGGCGAAGCGCTCGGCGTTGTGGAAAGCCTTCTCAAGGAAGTGCGGGAGAAAATCCAATGACCGACGCCCCCAAGGACAGCGCCAACGCCCTCGGCGCCCTGCTCGGCCAGAAAGACCGCTTCGGCAAGCTGGGGGAGAAAGACTTCTCCGCCGCCACAGAAATTCTCGTCAAGAGACTGATGGTCTCCGCGGGTCAGACCACGGAAGACATGAAGGCCCTCCGCGAAACAGTCGGGCCGGAGATCTTCGACAAGGTGCTGAAATCCCTGACCGCCCACCAGGCGCGCCAGCTCGCCCGCCGCATGGACAAGACCGTCCCGGACATCGAAGTCTCCACCGCCGGCGCCGCCTGCGCCTGGATTCGCGGCCTGATGACCGGCAACATGCCCGCCCCGCTAGAATCCGCAGCGGAAGCCAAACCGGCAGAGGCGGAAACCGCAGCAGAAGAAACGTCCACGGAGGAAACGGCCTCCGACGACGACAAACCCACGCCCCCCAAAAACGCCTATTTCGGCCGCAAAGCCTTCCGCACGGGGGGCTGATGCATGGCGGCGCCGTTCTCGCGCAAGCCTGAACAGACACGCCGCGCCCGTGCACTTCGCCAATCCGCCACTCAGACAGAGCGCCGTCTTTGGCCTGTACTCAGCCGCGGGCAAATGGGCGCTTCCTTCCGCCGCCAACATCCTGTCGGCCCCTATTTCCTCGATTATTACTGCCCCTCCCTGAAGCTCGCCGTCGAGGTCGATGGCGACTGGCATGATGAGGCCGCAGACGCCCGCCGCGATGCCTTCCTCGCCAGCAAGGGCATCACCGTCCTGCGCATCCCTGTCTCCTATATAGACGACTCTCTGGATGCCGTGGCTGACACGATCAAGCGAGAGGTGGAGTCGCGCCTGCGCCAGCAAGACTAACCTTCCCGAACCTCCGCTTAACCCCCTCCAACTCCCCCCTTGCAGGGGGGAGAGTGTCCCCAAGCAAGGCGCCTGCTATCTGCGTCCTCCCCCTTGAAAAGGGGGAGACAGAGGGGGTTCCTGCGGACTCCCCCCTCACAACACCCGCACCCATGGCCCGGCACCTTCCAGCACCAACGCCCACACCGCCCAGACCAGCGCGTCCACGCGGTCCGGTGAGCCGCGGAACCCTTCCGCGCCAAACCGGCACATCTGGTCTTCCAGCGTGGGCAGCAGGCCGACATGGCTGACCCGTCCCTGTGCGTACAATGTTGCCACCGGGGCCGCCCGCGCCCGCTTGCCCAGCCGCGCATGCACCAGCCGCACCGGCACGCCCGCCCCGGCGCTCTCCAAAATCTGCCGCACCATTTCGCCGCCCTGATTGGCCTCCGCGATAATCTCCCGCGCGCCGGTCTCGCGGCAAACCGCCACCGCGCGCCGGGCCCAGTCCAGCGGCTTCAGCCCCGGCGCAGACGCATCCGCCAGCACATAGGCATGGCCGCTGCGCACGCCCGCCGCGATGATGCCGCACGCATCCGCCGCCGGACCGCTGGTCGCCGGCGGGTCGACCGCGACGATCACATCCTCCATCATGGGCGGGGCATCGACACGGGCGCCGTCAATCATCCCCCTACGGAACAAGGCGCCTTCGGGGTCTTCCATGAATTCGCCGTTCAGCTCCTGCCGAGCCAGCTGGCTATCGCCATAGGCGGCCTTCATGGCGCGCAGGAAATCCGGTGACAGATTGCCGGCATTCTCCTGCGTCCCGGCGCGCAGCACATGCACGGCCTCATCCTCTCCCGCAGACAGCAGGCGGCGCATCAGGCCCACCGCCCGCGGCGTCGTGGACGCAAAGCAGCGCGGAGCCGCCCCCAGGCGCAGACCCATCTGCAGCGTGTCCCACACTGCCTCTCCCTTCGCCCAGGCGGCAATCTCGTCACACCAGGCGACATCGAATTGCGGGCCGCGCAGACTGTCCGGGTCTTCGGCGGAGAAGACATGCGCCTCTGCGCCATTGTCAAAGCGCAGGATACGCCGGCTCGCATGATAGACCGGGCGAAGATCCTGCCTGGGCTCGATCCATTTCAGGCCGCTCGGTCCGTCGATCATCACTTCGCGCACATCGTGCAGGGCCGGGCCCACCAGCGCCGCACGCCTCCGCCCGCCGTGCAGCAGGCTCCAGCGCAGCCATTCCGCCCCGGCCCGTGTCTTGCCAGCGCCGCGTCCGCCCATGAACAGACATGTCCGCCAGCCCGCCCGCGGTGGAACCTGTGTATCGCGGGCCAGGCGCAACCACGGATTCTCCGCCACCAGTTCGCCCGTCTTCGGCGGCAGGTCGCTCCAGTCCCCCGTCTCGCAGGCCCGGCGCACCTTTCGGCGGAAGTCCGGATCCATCAGCTGGTCGCCCTTTCCTCTCATGGCCGCCCGTCTGGGCCCCTTCATCGGAGAGGAAGGCATAGATGTCCTCTTCCTCGTCTGCGGCTTGATTTGCGGCCTCCCGTTCATGGGCGATCCCCCCGACCTTGATTCCTGCCATTTCCAGCTGGCGCACTTCCGTGCTGACCCGCACCAGCTGCGTCACTCTCGGCGCGATGTCCTCGCCCGCCGCGGCGGCGGCCAGCATCTGTTCCGTCGCCTGGTCCTGCGCTTCATCCATGGCCAGCTGCAGGCGCTCCAGCGGCTTTTCCGGCTCGTTCAGCTCATGTTCGCGCATCAGGCGGTAGACGCTTGTGCGGTGCAGCCCCACCTGCGCCGCAATGCGCGTAACGCTCCAGCCGAGCAGCCAGCAGAGCCGGATCTGGCGCTTCAAACGTTCCCTCTTCGGATGATGTGACATGCGTCCCTCCCGTCTCATGAGGGCAGTTTCCCCCATGCCCGTCCCCATCGGATTCGCGCGTGGGTAGACTTCATGAATCCCGTATGATTCTCCCGCGCGGCCGCCCATCCGGACACAGATGTGTTGCAGGAAAAGCACGAATTTCTCCCCGCATGACCGGGGCTTGGCCCAAAAACCTAATGAAACCGGGGAGCGTCACAAAAACATTACGCATCTGTCATTCAGGCGTAACGGAGCCGTGGGAACGGGCCGCCATCCAGAGAGAAGGACTTCCTCCCATGACTTCAACCACCCGCAAGCTATTGCTCCTGGGTGCCGCCACGGCCACCCTGGTCCAGGCTGCTTCCGCCGACATCCTCAAAGGTGTTGTCACCGACGCGACCGGCGAAGCGCCGCTGCAGGGCGCCATTGTGACGATTGAGGAACTCGGCCGCAGCGCCTCCTCAGACCGTTTTGGCGCATACCGCTTCACCAGCATTCCGGCTGGCGACTACACGCTTTCGATCTCCTATGTCGGCGCAGACACGGTCACGGACACGGTGAACATCTCCGGCGACTCCACCTATGACATCGTGCTCGGCGGCGATGTGCGCTATCTCGACAACGTTCTGGTCGTCGGCTCTGCTGCGGCCCAGGCCGGCGCCATCAACCAGCAGCGCGCCTCCGATGCCATCATCAACGTGATCGACTCCGACGGCCTCGGCAACTTCCCCGACACGACCGTTGCTGACAGCCTTTCCCGCGTGCCGGGCCTGTCCATCGAGAACGACCAGGGCGAAGGCCGCTACGTCTCCATCCGCGGCATCAACACAGACCTCATCTCCGCCACCATCAACGGCGTGCGCACCCCCTCCCCGGAAGACCGCCGCGGCGTTCTGCTGGATGGTGTGCCGTCTGACCTTCTCGACGGTATCGAGGTTCAGAAATCCCTGACCCCGAATGTCGACGCCGACACCATCGGTGGTGTGATCAATCTGAAAACCATCTCCGCCTTTGACCGCGATGGCCAGTTCATCCGCGCCAAGGTCGAGGGCTCCTACAACGAAATCACCGAAGAGATTTCCCCGAAAGCCACGCTGACCTATTCCAACGTGTTCGGCGAAAAACTGGGTGTCGCCGCCTCCATCAACTATCAGGATCTGCAGATCCAGGCCCACAATAACGAAACCGGCGGCTGGGGCTTCAACGAAGATGTCGGCGCCATCATTCCGGACGATGACTACGAAATGCGCTGGTACGATCTGACCCGCGAGCGCGTCGGTCTTGTCTTCAATGTGGACTACAAGGCCACAGAGAATACAGAGCTTTACCTCCGCACCCTGTACAATCGCTACAAGGATGACGAAGTTCGCAACAAGTTCGAAATCCGCAGCCTGGACGAAGAAGACCCGACCGTCACCGATACGGGCTTCAGCTTCGACTATGCCGAGGCCGATGCCGAAGTGCGCCAGCGCGAAGAAGTTCGCAACATCCAGACCTACGCCCTCGGCGGCAAGACCTATGCTGGCAACTGGACGTTCGATTACGAAGTCTCCTACGCCTATGCCGAAGAAGACGACTCCAACAATCACGATGTGACCTTCCGCTCTGATGATCTGGAAGGTGACGGCATCCTGGTCTGGGATAATTCGGACCCCCAAAAGCCGAAATTCTCCGGCACCGGCTATGACTTCCTGCTCGACCCGTCCAACTACACGATGGATTCCTTCGAACGGGAATTTACCACCAATGAAGACACCGAATGGGCCTACAAGCTGGACCTGACCAACGATACCGTCCTGGGTAACACACCGGTCACCTGGAAAATGGGTGTGAAGGTGCGTGACCGCGAAAAGGTGCGGGATGTGAACCTGAAAATCTATGAGCGTGACGACGTTCTGCTGACAGACTACATCACCGCAAACTCCCAGATCTCCGGCTGGCGCATGGCCAATCCGATGTTCCAGTGGCCGTCTGCAGGACTGACTAATGCCCTGCGCGGCACCTTTACGGCAGACGAGCTGGATGAGGATGGTTCGAACTTTGACAGCCTGGCCGAAGACTACACGATCGATGAGATGATCATCGCCGGTTACGGCATGGGTACGTTCCAGATGCAGAACCTGACCGTTGTGGCAGGTGCCCGTATCGAGGCCACCGATGTCTCCGCCAAGGGTAACATCTTCGCTGAGGAAGACGATCCGGCAAATGTTGGCACACGTCAGTATGATGATGAATATGCCCACTTCCTGCCCAGCCTGAACCTGAAATATGCCTTTGCGGACAACCTCATCGGCCGCGCGGCGTATTATGCCTCCATCGTGCGCCCTGCCTTTGGCGAAATGCGCCCGACCATCGCCCTGAATGAAGACCGCGACGAGGCAGAGCTCGGCAACCCGGCACTCGATCCGTACGAAGCCAACAATTTCGATCTTTCCATCGAATACTATCCGACGAAATTGTCCGTGCTGTCGGCCGGCCTGTTCTACAAGGACATCTCCAACCCGATCTTCGAGGCGACCTATGATATCGACCAGCTGCCAAGCTCGGTTGACCTGTCCTTCCTGGATGCTGAAACGCTGGGTTCGCTGGAAGAAGTCACCACCTATATCAATGGCGGCAGCGCCACGGTGAAGGGGATTGAGTTCAACTATGTCCAGCAGCTCGATTTCCTCGGCGAGGCCTGGGAAGGCCTGCTGGTCTCCGGCAACCTCACCCTGGCCGACTCCGAAACCTCCGTCCAGGATGAGGAAGACGCCGCCAAGACCCGCGATGTCCCGATGCTGAAGCAGAATGACCGCGTCTGGAACGTCGCCATCGGCTACGACAAGGGCCCGTGGGACATCCGCGTCTCTGCCAACTACCGCTCTGCTTATCTGGACGAGTTGTTCGGCGCAGGCATCGACCGTTACACAGACGACCATATGAGCGTCGAAGCGTCTGCCAAATATGACGTGAACGACCATCTGCAGGTCTATGTCGAAGGCAAGAACCTGACGGACGAGCCGGAATACTACTATCACGGCTCCAAGAACCGTCTGTCCCAGTATGACGAGTTCGGTTCCCGCTACGTCTTCGGCGTCCGCTACACCTACTAGTTCGCTCGGATAGAGCTTGATCTCTGAGGCCGGGCAGGACACACCCTTGCCCGGCCTCTTCCTTTTCCCCTCCTCAAGGAGCTGACACGTCATGAAACGCTATCTTCCCCTCGCCGCCCTGCTGGTCGCCGCATGTGCGACCGAGCCAGCGCAGGACATCTACGAAGTCGAGACGGCAAACGTCTATGCCGCCTTCGAAACAGACCCGATGCCGACCCGGGGCGACACCGCCGATGATCCGGCCCTGTGGGTCAATCCGCTGGACGCCTCCAAAAGCCTGATCCTCGGCACCAACAAGGATGAAGGCCTCTATGTCTACGATCTGACCGGCAAGAAGACGCAATTCGTCGATACCGGCCGCATCAACAATGTGGATGTGCGCGGCAATATTGCTATTGCCTCCAATGACGAAACGAAGTCCGTCAGCTGGTTCTCCATCGATCCGGCGACGCAGACCGTAACGCATATCGGTGACACGCCCACCCTGAAGGATGAGCCCTACGGCATCTGCGCCGGCCTGATCGATGGCAATTTCCTGGCCATGCCGACCTACAAGGACGGCACGATCCAGATCTGGTCCCTGCCCTATGCCGAAGCCAAAGGCCTGAATGCAGAGCTGGTCCGCACCTACAAATTCGACAGCCAGCTGGAAGGCTGCGTCGTGGAAGATGATGGCCGCCAGGTCTTTGTCGGCGAGGAAGAGCACGGCATCTGGAAGCTGGATCTCGTCAATGATGAGAGCATCGCCCTCTCCGTAGATACGATCGCCGCCCGTCAGGGTCTTGTCGCGGATGTCGAAGGCATCAGCATCTGGAAGGGTGAGGAAGGCTATGGCTATCTCGTCGCCTCCGCCCAGGCCGCTGACCGCTATGTCATCTATGATCTGGAACCTCCGCATGCCCGAGTCGGCGTCATCACCATCGTTGCCAGCCCGGATGGCAGCGTGGACGGCGTGACCCATACCGATGGCCTGGACGTCAATTCCACGCCTCTGCCCGGTTTCCCGAAAGGCGTGATGATCGTTCAGGATGACGCCAATCCGGAATCGGAAGTCGACCAGAACTTCAAGATTATCGACTGGGTCGACATCGAAGCCGCCGCGCGCCTGAACGACCGTCCGTAAACGGCTTTCAGATATCGCAGTCTTGCAGAAAGCGCCCTCCGACGAATTCGGGGGGCGTTTTCATGTCTGGCGGGCTGTTACGCCACCATGCCCTCATTCGCGCTGAGCAGGGCCTTGGTAACGCGGTTACGGCCCTGTTCCTTGGACTCGTACAGCGCCGCATCCGCCGTCATGATCAGCCTGTTGCCAGAACAGTGATTAGGCGAAGTTGCGACCCCGAAAGAGGCGGTGACCTTGTCGACAGGCGTGTCGTTGAAATTGAAGTGCAGCGCAGCAATAGCCTTGCGCATGCTCTCGGCCCGGCGCACCGCATCGCCCGGCTCGACGCCTGGCAGCAGGATGACAAACTCCTCCCCGCCATAGCGGAAAGCCAGGCCGTCTTCCCGCGTATGGGATGTCAGCACATTGGCCACTTCCTTCAGCACACGGTCGCCCATTTCGTGGCCATATGTGTCGTTGAAGGATTTGAAATTATCCACATCCAGCATGATACAGCTGACCGGCTGGCCGGTTTCGCGCGCATCATACAATAATGTGCCGAGGCGCTGCTCCATCTTGCGGCGATTGGACAGGCCCGTCAGGGCGTCTTCCATGGCCTGCTCTTGCAGCTCCTCACGCAGATGCATGTTGGCCAGCGACAGGGAGATATTCTCTGCCATCATGAACACATAGTGCTCTTCCTCGATGCTGATCAGGCCTTCCGGGATCTCGCAATACAACAGGCCGATCACCTCGCGCTGCGCTGTCAGCGGAACACAGAGTGTGGCGACATTGTTTTCCAGTTCGCCCTCCACATGGCCCGGCGAGAACATATGCTGGCAGGGCATGTCGGTTTGATCCCCGCCCTGACGATGCGGCGCGCCTCGCCGGATCGCCCAGCAGTCACCGGGAGCGAATGTCGCTGCCGAGCCGACCGGCTCAAGCCAGTCGCAAACCTGGCGCATGACGGTATCGCTCTCGTCAAACAGGTACATCCTGCCCGCATAGCCCGGCAGGATAACCGGCAGGAACAGGCGCACAACATTGGCCACCTCCTGCTTGCTCTCACACGCCTGCATCCGGTGCGTCATGCGGCTCAGCAGATTGCGCAGCTTCAGATCCCGTTCCAGCTTCTTCTCAAGGCGCAGGCGCTCCAGGCCGTTTTCGCGGAAGACCTTCACCGCCTCGGCCATGTCGCCGATCTCGTCCATCTGGTGGAATTCACTCATCTCGACGGTGTAATCCTCCGCCGCCAGACGGGTGACCACATCGCTCAGCTTGACCACCGGGCGCAGGATACGGCGCTTCAGGATGAAATACAGAACACACAGGAACATCAGGGCCGTTACGGCCAGAACCACTTCAGACAGCACCCGCCAGAAGTGCGAGCGGCGGATGGACTCCTCCACCTCCGCCTGTGTGCGCTGGTCCAGCAGGCTCTGAAAGCGCAGAATGGTGGAATCGATCAGGCCCAGTTCGCCTTCATAATGGTCGCTAAACAGCATCTTGCGTGCCGTTTCAATGTCACCGGCCTGAAAGGCCTCAATGGCGCGCTGCTGGTCGTTGACCAGCGTCTTCGCCATGTCGACTGCCGTCACCAAAGTGGACAATTCTTCCTGGCTCGCCCCCGCATCTGTGACACGGCTCAGCATGGCCTGCGTGTCATTCAGATTGACGACGCCTGCCTTGAAGTCTTCCAGATATTCCGAATTGCCGGAGATGACATATTCCCGGGCCTTTTCAGACTGGTAGAATATCTCGCGGTCCAGCCCTGACGTGGCCTTGTCCAGCACATGGCGCTGCTGCACGGCGGCGCGCTCGGCTCGCATGGAATTGGAGGCCATCAGCATGGCGGCGCCCGCAATCATGGAAAGCGCTACCGTGGTGACATAGGCGACATTGGTGATGGTCGATAAACGCATGACGTCTATCTTACGGGAAGCGGAATTAATTTTACTCCTAAATGGACCAATAATTCAAAGTCACTCCAAAACCTTTCATTCACACTTTCTTCACCCCAAAAACCGCCCGGCAGGGCGGCGTGCT
>Ga0070726_10000512_pt1 | contig 47271 bp, 33 predicted proteins | sample tdAd471_FD_67275 | JGI IMG/M metagenome (GOLD analysis project Ga0070726, IMG submission 67275) | Marine sediment microbial communities from the Atlantic coast under amendment with organic carbon and nitrate - tdAd47.1 | ecosystem: Environmental > Aquatic > Marine > Coastal > Sediment | place...
CCGGCATCGACGTGTGCCACCTCAGAGGCCGGATATACGTACGCTGTCGAGCCTACCCTTCGTCAATCAGAGTGTTGTAAAAAAGGAGGAGTCCATATACGGGTGTTCGATATAGACATCAAAACCTGTGGGAAGCATCAAGGTTCGGTGCGGATCGTCGTCGGCATCGAGGACCCGGTGGTGATCCGGCAGTTTCTGGAACATTTAGCCAATATCTAGCTAATCGATAACCCGCCTCAACTACCAACCAGGCGAGCAATACCACAGAGCGGATTGTATGACGAAGCAGACAGATCATGACAACAAAAAGGAACAGGAACTGACTGCCATGAATCACAACGTGCCGAGAGGAACGCCGGATTCGACGAGCGCGAACAGTTGCCCGGCACCACCGGTGCTGGTACAGAAACCGCAGCGCTAATCGGTGCCTCTCCGTCGCAATCTTTCCGGCCGGGGGACATATCGGCCGGCGATTCCCCGGCGGAAACGGTGGCGGCTTACCTGGGTGCGATGCGCCAACGTAACGGCAATCCGAATTTGGATATTTTTACCTCACAATCCCGCGCCATGCTCGGCTCCCGAACGGCAACGCCCGCCCAAATGGACACTCTGTTCCAGACTTACCGAAACTGTACCGGCGAAGATGTCGTTATCAGCCCGACGGCAAACAGCGCCGTGTTGCGTTACCCCCCAAGGCAACGAAATTGTGCGCCGTGGTTTCTGATAAATCAGGGAGGCAAATGGCGACTGGACCTTACCATGCTGCAACGTGCGGTGCGCTTTGGCAGCTCCAATGCCTGGCACTTCGATCTCAGCGTTAACCACCCCTATGAATTTGCCTTCCAGGACCGAGCTTTCGATGACAATGGATTCCCGATCTCGCGCAACTGAAATAGCGCTGGTAACGCGGCTGCGTTCCTTCCGATACGCCTTCGGATGGATTGATCCCAGGACAACCAGATAATACGTGATGCTGGGGCGGGTATGCCATTGTCGCATCTCTCCTTTCAGGTAGTGTCAGGTCGCCTTTTTTATTAGAAAAAAAGTTGCTGAATATACCTCTGGTAAAACTCCAACTTGCTGATCAGCTAACAGAGGAATAGTATTAGGCATGGCCGCGCAATTGACACCTATCAGATTATCAGCCAGTCACAATGGTTGGCTCCGGCTATTGCTCTATATATCGTGCGCCGTGCTTCTTACCAGCTGCTCGTCCAACGGGAACAGTGACATGACTCCTCCGCAGCCCCCCTCTGAATCCGATGTCACGGTCGCCATGGCAGCCAAGTTCGGTGCTCAGGTCAGGTACGTGGACTCCAACGGCATTCAACTCAGAATGGTTGAGGCCGGAGCAGGACCGCTGGTGGTGCTGGTACACGGCTGGCCGGAATCCTGGTATTCCTGGCGCTACCAGATTGCCGCACTGGCAGAAGCCGGCTACCACGCCGTGGCGCCAGATATGCGGGGTTACGGCGGATCGACACGGCCGGAGAGCATTGAGGATTACAACATCATCGAGCTAACTGCCGATGTTGCCGGAATCGTAACAGCCCTCGGTGAAGAGCACGCCGTAGTAGTCGGCCATGACTGGGGGGCACCGATAGCCTGGAACAGCGCCTTGTTATACCCGGATGTCTTTACAGCCGTGGTTGGTTTGAGCGTCATGTATGGTGGTCGCTCGCAAACTCGACCCAACCGGCCGCTGCGTCAGGATCCAGACGACGAATTTTTCTACACCAGTTACTTTCAGGAGCCCGGCGTCGCAGAAGCTGAATTCGATGCTGATCCACGCGGACTTATTTCTCGACTCTTCACTTCAAGATCGCCAGGAACGCCGACCGAGCCACCTGAGGTAACAGATACCAGAGCCAGCGCCGGCGGCTGGATCAAGCGCCTCGGGGAACCCATCCACCTACCTTACTGGTTCAGCGAAGAAGATCTTGATTACTATGTGAGCGAGTTCAGAAACGCCGGCTTTCGCGGAGGAATAAATTACTATCGCAACGCCGCGTTAAGCTGGGATCTTACCCCACAACTGGCTGGCAAGAAGATAAGCCAACCGGCCTTGTTCCTGGCCGGAGAGCTGGACATCGTGAACCGGGGAGCGACCCGGGAACAGTTAATGGCAAGGGGTGCTCCGCACTTTGAAGATCTGCGGGATGTGATTCTCCAGCCTGGTATCGGCCATCGAAATCAGCAACAGGCTCCGGAGGACACCAATCGCATTCTGATCGAATTTCTGGATGCCGTGACGTCGTTCGATACGCAGCAATAAGGAGCCCCGCATACAGCACCAATTCCATTCATTTACTTATCTTTCAACTCCTCGCGCAGGGTTTCCACCAGGCTGCCAAATTGCTGACGGTTACTTTCACTGAGTTCCGCCAATACTTCGTGGGCATGCAACAATCGTTGTTGCTGGCTAACTGGTTGTGCGGCATCAAGATCAATCTGGATACACGGTGCCGGAATCTCCTGAGGTTCGGTAACTGTATGATTCAGCGCAGCTTGCATACTCAGCTCCTCGAAATTTGCGCGAAGGTGCGGCCCGACATTCTGCAACCGGATACTGACACCGTTTTGGTCGGCTTTCAGTATGAGTTCATGCAGTGTTCCCAGCAGCGTACTATCGAGGTATTCACAGCAAGTTAGATCTACAACCAGGTTCAGTTTGTCGTCTATCACTGCCATTCCGGCATCGAACAGGGTCTGACCGTGAAGCCAGGTAATTCGCCCTTCCAGTACGAAAAAAACACTGCCCTCGGTCTCCCCGCGCATGATGATCGGTTTCTCACTCGGAGTGGCAGGCAACACTTCCAGGGTATCGACTGACTCGTCGAGTACACTGTTTCCAGGTGCCGCCGCCAGCAGCATCATGGTAACGTCGTCACAATCCTGGCGCATTTGGCCCTGGGTAACCTTGGTAAAGAAATGCTCAAGCACCTGGGGATCGTCACCGAGGCTCCGCAAGATCGCCGCCATCTTTTCGGTATCAGGAATATTCTTGCATATATCAAGCAGACCGTCTGTGTACAGCAACACCTTGTCTCCCTCGTACAGGGTCAACTCGCACTCTTCAAAAAGCGCGTCGCCCTGGAGCCCTAGTGCCGGGCCGGTATGCCCGATCTGTTCCAGTTCGCCGCTGGCCCGCAGGCACAGAATGGCTGGATGCCCGGCTGAACCGACTAATAATTTTCGTTCCTGGATATCGAGAAGACAGTATGCAGCTGTCAGAAACACACCCGGTGCCGGATGATCGGCTAGCAGTGAAGCGTTGATACGGGTGAGCGCCCAGCTGGGGCTATAGGGAATACCAGTTGCCTGGTCTTGAAGACGCAGGTGTTGCTTAAAAAGAACAGATAGCATAGCGGCGCTAACGCCATGACCAGAAGCATCAGCCACCACCAGCACCAGGTACCGATCCTCAATGGGCACCACATCGTACAAGTCGCCGCCTATGGTATGACCAGGTCGGTACAGAGTGTGTAGATTAAAATCTTCCAGAACCGGCACTTCCTGGGGTAATAGCGACCGTTGGATAATTTCGGCTCGGTGCAGGTCTCGTTCAATCATATTCGCCTGACCTTCAAGTACCCGCACGAGTTGCCGGAGCTCAGCAACACTGCGTCTCAGTTCGAGGTGCGCGATAACCTGGCGCGACAAGGCGCGCAGCGTTTCCTGTTGTGTATCGGAAAGTTGTCGCGCCTTGCGGTCGATCACACACAGGGTACCCAAGGCGTGGCCAGTCGACGTCACCAGCGGAACCCCAGCGTAGAAGCGAATTGCCGGCTCAGCGGTGACCAGTGGATTGTCGGCGAACCGCTCGTCCTTGCTGGCATCCTCTACGATGAACAATGACTTGGGCTCCAGGATAGCGTGTGCACAGAAGGCAAGGTTTCTTGGCGTCTCCGATACGTCCAGTCCTAGCTTTGACTTAAACCACTGCCGCTGCTCGTCGACCAGGCTCACTAACGCGATCGGGGTCTCGCAAACCTGTGCGGCCAGATAAGTTATATCGTCGTAAGCCTGCTCGGGAAGGGTGTCGAGAACTTCATACGCTCGCAAGGCCGCAAGACGTGTGGCTTCGTTTTCAGGTAGCTGTGCCGTGCTCATAAAACCAAGAGTACTCCTTTAAGGACTCTACGGCAAAACACCTTTTGTTCTCCATATAAGCCGACAAAAATTTCGTCACACATCACTTGCTAATATCACCTTATTCTCAATTTTGGTTCTTCACTGAAAATGCGCCGCTCTCTTTCCTGCAAATAGCTATCTGGAGTGTCAAGCGTGAGAAACAAAAATGCTGTAAGCATCCTGGCTGCAGCCAGCATTAAGAACTTTAATCTTTGAACGTTACTTTTCTTAGGTCGATCCAGGGCTGACACCCTCACCCTCAGACAAATTATTATCCCACCAACACCTTTCATTCGACTTGAAAACAACATAACGCTTTGTTTTTACTAATTTAACCGAAAATACCAAATTGTTTTCGAATTCCCTTTGGTGGTCGTTGTGATCCTTATAGCTATTTCCCGGAACTAAGAGTAGCCTGAAGGGCAGAGATTCGAAATTTCTGCAGCAGCTTTAGCAAGAACGGCCAGGAGAAGAATCGCATCGTAAATACACAAAGATAATATTACGTGAGCCTGCAATTCACTGTTCGAGGAGAACAATACTATGAAGAAAATGATCAAGAACTTGGCGGCGATATTAACGGTCTTTCTTGTTTCATCTACTGCATTCGGACAAAATGAAAATCCGTTTGTAGGCACCTGGGATATTGATTTGTTAGCATCCGATTTCGGAGGCGCCCAGGCTCCCGAAAACATGTCTCGTACTTATGCTGAATTGGGAAACGATTCTTTCATGTATCTAGTTGCGACTGTTAGCCCTGATGGGGAGATTGGCGGCAGCTCTGCAACTTATCGCTATGACCAAAATCGGTATCTCATAGCAAGTATAACCGCAAACAACCAAGCAACAATTGCTTACCGAAAGATAAATGATAGAACGGTTGAATATACTGTAAGAATTGGAGAACAAATTACTCAGATTGGAGCAAAGACAATATCTCCCGACGGGAGAGTTCTGCGCATTGCTATCCAGTTTCCGGCCTCGCAAGGTGAGCAAGGAAATCAGATATTAGCTTTTAATCGACGACGTTAAGTCTAAGACAGCGATGCAGGGACCCATCTGGCCAGCTGAAAATGTACAATAAAAACATCCAACGCCGAAAGCCGATGAGGAAAACAGGGACTGAAAATCTTTCTTGAGATTTTGAGTTTTACTTTTAGATAAGACCGTTTGCATCTGTTTTACATCAGCGCTGTTGTGAAAAACAGTAATTTATTCGCCTTTATTAACTTTATAAACTTGATCAATCATGGAAGTAACCGAAGGCTACTCAGATTATCTCGATAGACCCTTTACAAGCCGGCAAATTCTTTGCCTTGATGTACTACATAATTGGTGTTGTGCTTGGCTAATTAGCAATCAGAAATTCTCGGAATAATTGGCGATCCTGACAATGGATCACCTATAGGTTTCGCACTGGTGTTTCCGATATTGTATGCCATATCAGCCTTTATATTTGTTCCCTTTTTAAGTTGGTTTTACAACAAAATTGCTGAAAAGCCAGGTGGGAGTGAAATCACGTTCAAAGAAGTTAATTTGGATACTAAGACAGAACTAGGACAGAATAAGGCCTGGGTAAGGGAGGCAAGCAGGCGAAGCAAGCCAGGAGTGATGGGCTGTTTGCTTCGCATCAGTAAGGGAACGCAGTCGATTTTCTCAGGAGTTCGGCCAACAAACGGGCTTTACCAGGCTCACCATTCACCAAACTGGACAATCCAACGCTTCGGAGATACCTTTAGTTCGGCCATACATCGCCCCTGTTGGCGTACCCAGGACACTTGATAAGCCAGGAACAAAGTAATCACCACAATTCCACGGATATCTTGACCAATCTGTTTCCTATTGAAGGTAATTGACAATGAAGCCAAAACACCCAACTCCGTTTTCCCGCGCATTCCTGACCCTATTCGTTTGTCTATGCAGCGGATTTTCTTTGGCACAGGACATCCCCTGGGCAGACAGCGCCGAGGAAGTCGGTATGTCCACCGAACGACTTGAACGAATTAATGATGTCATGCAACGGCATATAAGTGCTGGCAATATTCAAGGTGCAGTGACCGCCGTTGCCAGGCGTGGCAAGTTAGTGCACTTCCAGTCGCACGGCCTGATGGATGTACCCAATAACCGGGGCATGCAGGACGACAGCATTTTCATCATGATGAGCTCTACCAAGCCGGTCCTTGGTGTTGCCGCGATGATGCTGATCGAAGAAGGTCTTATTCGCCCAACCGATCCTGTCAGCAAGTGGATCCCCGAGTTCGCCGATATGCAGGTGGCGGTATTACGCGAGCCTCTTGATCAGAACATCAGCCCAATTCGTGTGGATCCTGAAGATATCCCTCCCTACCGGTTGGTACCTGCCGCCCGTGAGATCACAGTGCACGATTTGCTGACCCACACATCGGGGCTCGCTTCTGGTGGATTGGGCAGCGCTATCACAGCGGCCGGAGGCATCAACGATCGCCGCACGCTTGCTGCCAATACACCAGAATACGGTGAATACATCCTGGATTTTCAACCTGGCTCTCGTTGGCAATACAGCGCGGCGACCGGCCTGGATGTGGTCGCACGAATTGTTGAAATTGAATCTGGCATGCCTTTCGATCAGTTTGTGCACGACCGCATATTTGAGCCGCTAGGCATGAACAATACCTGGTGGAATGTGCCCGAAGAGTTCCAGAATCGCCGCGTTGTCATCGTAGATCGCGACATGGCACCTTTCTTCGACAACCCACCGACTACTTACTTCGCGGGATCATACGGGCTGAACAGTACCGCTGGCGATTACCTGCGATTCGAGCAGATGCTGGTCAATGGAGGTGAGCTTTTTGGGAATCGACTGCTGAGCCCGCGTACAGTTCGCATGATGACAAGCAACCAGGTGAAGGATCTGTATCAGGGCATTTCGCGTCGAGTAGCAGGTCAGGGATTCGGTTACACCGTAGCTGTCACCGAAGATCCAATTGTTGGCAACCAACGCCGCAGTGAAGGCGCATTCGGTTGGGGTGGCGCCTTTGGTACTAGATCCTGGAGCGACCCGGAAGAGGAACTGACTGCGGTTATTATGCTCCAGCAACCATTCGGACCGGCACAGGGCGACTTCGAAAACGCCGTGCAACAGGCCATTGTCGACTAAATCGAAGACAGTGCCCTGCATGCATTGATCAGAGGTTCCTTGAATGTGAGGGGTGTCGGGGGCGTAATCAGCACGCCTCCGGCTTTTTTTACCCTTGGGTTCGAACCGAGGGAATCGATACATTTTCCAGCAACAACCGAACCTGAAGCTGCAGTTCTTCGAGGTGCTGAGGGTTCAAATTCACACCCTGCAGTGCTCGGACTGCGCCTTCAAATTCCAGCTGTGTTTCGCTGCCTGGCTGTGTGTAAAACGTCAACGCACTCTGTTCGGCGCGCACCAGGAGTGACAGAATTTCCTCATCTGCCTCAACGGATAGTATCTGCAGCAGATCCAGGTAGTTGGCTTTGGCGCTGCCGGCGACAGCTTGTGTGCGCAGGAAGTCCGCAATGATGAGCTCGTATTGCTCGGCGGATTGCTGCCATTCGGCAGCCTGGGACAGCATGACGTCGCGCTGTTCAGCCTCGAGATTCACTGGCGGAAAAGAAAGCGCGCGAGCGTGGCGCAGCATTTCTATGTGTTCATACTGAAGGAAATCGTAGTGGGCCACCTGCCCCGACCGGATACGCTGCATTTCTTCGGTGATTCGTGCTGGGGCTTCGGCTGTGCGATTCAGCGCCGCAGCATATTCTGTCTGGTGCAGCTCCTCTATCGCTGCAGTCTCAGGCAGCGCAGCACGAGGCAAGTTATGGTTTTGTGAAACGCCTGTGGCTACCGATTTCATGTCGCAATTCATACTGATTCCATAGCTGCCACTAGCCGAACAATCCCCAAGCATGCTTTGGCTGTCGCCCAGAGAGCGAAGAAAGGCGACTATGTCATCGATATCCTGATTTTCCAGGTAACGGCCCGACTGGTGGCGTGCCATCCGATCCACAGCCTGCTGCAGGGAAGTGATACTGCCATCGTGAAGCCAGGGGGCAGTCGCGGCTACATTGTGCAGTGTTGGCACCTTGAACACATGCCGGTCCTGCTCGCGACCGGTGCGCCCGAACAGGCCGTCATCAGCAACGCCTGCCCGTCGATCGATGCCGTACCAGGGCACCGCCACGCCAAGTTGCTGGTAGGAATTGCCGCCCAGGTTGACGCCGTTATGGCAGCTGGCGCAACCAACTTCCACAAAGCGTTGCTGACCACGGCGGGCCTTATCGCTCAACGGGTTTTGCTGAGCCTCAAACTGACGAAGAAAAGGCGATTCCACTCCGGTGAAGTTCATGATTTCGTAATAGGCAATGGCGTCACTCAGATTTGCTGCGGTAACCCCATCGGGGTAAAGTCTGCTAAAGGCACTGACATAGTCAGGAATGCTCTTCAGCACTGCCACAGCGCCGTCAAGGTCATGGCCAAATTCCACCGGATTTTCAATCGGACCCAAAGCCTGATCCTGCAAGGTAAGAGCGCGACCGTCCCAAAATTGACGAAAATTCAGCGCCGCATTAAAAATAGTAGGGGCGTTCAACGTGCCCTTGGCGCCGCCTATTCCGAATGACACCGGGTGGCGGTCGACTCCACCCAGCATGCCGATATGGCAGGAGGCGCATGCCACCGATCCATCCCTGGATAATCGAGCCTCGTTAAACAGGTCGGAGCCCAGTTGCAGCTTTTCCTCATCCAGGTCGTCCAGGCTGACATCAGGTATAACCCGGAAAATTTCATTAGCTGACGGATGCTCGACATCTCCCCTGATAAGTGACGCTTCACCCCTGGCGTTATTGAACGCCAGCCAGGCACTTTCTATCTCCCCCTGCGAGACCCCATCGACGTCGCCCAAGGCAGGCTGAATAGCCGCCGAAAGAATTGCCACGAGTAAAGCCTTTTTCATCATCACGCTCCACAAACTGATATGCTTTTATAATAACTCAAAAAAAGGCGCTGGACACAGTACCAGCGCAAAGTCCTTAAGAAATAGATTCGAATTCTTCGGGCGAGCCTAATCGCCCTGGACACCAGATGGCCTGCGCAATATGGTGTTGAACAAACGGTATATATTAACTACCAGCGAACCCGTCAAGATATTGAATCTTAGTGTTTACCAAACTGCTTAAGTTGAGAACGCCTTTGATTTACAGTGACCGACCAGCCGCACTAAAACTCTTCCAGCCTGATCACAGCGTATGCCGGCTCCTCATAGGGGTGCGCTTCTTTCATCGCCGCGATGGCTGCTTTTAAAAATGGTTTCTCGCACACCAGCTCCACCTTGTATTCTTCGACTGTTTCCATATCGCCGGGAGAACCGATAAAAGGTGAACTGTCTGCCCCCGGTCGGAACTGTCCGGTACCCCGGGTTTGCCAGGCACAGTTGTCATAATCGCCAACCCGCCCTGCTCCCGCCTGGAACAATGCATTCTTCACGTCCTCCAGATAAGATTCCGGCACATAGAATTCGATCCGGAATATCTGGCTACCCATGATTGATGTACCAATAATTCACTTGAACCAGCGTCTGGCATTGCGAAACAGCCGAAGTGACGGTGCATCTTCCTGCCAGTCCGCCGGGTGCCAGGAATTTTGCGTGGTGCGAAAAACCCGCTCCGGGTGAGGCATCATGATCGTTACCCGCCCGTCCCTGCTCGTTGCACCCGCGATACCTGCCGGTGAGCCGTTTGGATTAGACGGATAGTGAGTGGCAATTGCACCGTGGTTATCTATATACTGGAGCGGCACCTGACCAGCAGCCAGCAGTGCCTGGTGATCGTCACCTTGCGCAAACTGTGCCCGACCTTCTCCGTGTGCTACAGCGATAGGAAACACAGAATCCTGCATACCGCCCAGAAAGGCAGACGGAGAATCGGTAACTTTAATGCTGACAACCCGTGCCTCAAACTGTTCAGAGCGGTTCCGGACAAAACGGGGCCAGCCTTTCGCACCTGGAATCAGTTCATGCAATAGCGACACCATTTGACAGCCATTGCAGACACCCAGGGTCAATGTATCCGGTCGCTGAAAAAAATCTTCGAATTGTTTACGCAACGCATCATTGAACAATATCGACTTGGCCCAGCCGCCGCCCGCTCCCAGCACATCCCCGTAAGAGAATCCGCCGCAGGCCACCAGCAAATCAAACTGTGCCAGGTTACTCCGACCACTGGCCAGGTCAGTCATGTGAACATCGAAGGCATCAAAGCGGGATCTGTGGAACGCAGCGGCCATTTCAACCTGGCCATTAACGCCCTGCTCCCGCAGCACTGCAACTTTTGGTTGCGCTGCTACATTGATAAACGGTGCGGTGATGTCTTCGCCAGGATTAAAGCTCAGGCTGACCTGCAGACCTGGATCTGCAACATTCAAAATGCTGTCAAACTCTTCCTGGGCACAACCGGCATTGTCACGCATTGCCTGGATCTGAAAGCTGGTTTCACTCCAGGTACGCTGCAGATCAACCCGACTCTCATCGATTAACACATTGTCGCCGACAGCAATTGTGATGCGATCCTCTGTGGTGACCTGGCCAATTCTGTGCAGACAAGCACCGAGTCCTGACTTTTCCGCGAGTTGTTCAATTTCGGCCAGTCTGTTCTCTTCCACCTGAATTACGGCGCCAAGCTCTTCGTTAAACAAGGCCGCCAGAAAGCTGGATCCATCGCTGGCCGACGCCAGATTGATCGCTAATCCGCTATGTGAAGCAAACGCCATTTCCACCAGGGTAGCTGCCAGCCCCCCATCGGAGCGATCATGGTAAGCAAGAATTCCTTCATTTGACAGCAACGACTGAACAAATGCGAAGAAACCCTTCAGGTCTTCGGCGTCATTCAGGTCGGCCGGTGAAGAGCCAATCTGCCTGAACACCTGCTCCAGAGCCGAACCTCCCAAGCGGTTCCTGCCTCTACCCAAGTCGACCAGCAACAGTACCGTGGCACCCCGATCAAGTTGCAGTTGTGGCGTGACAGATTTACGGACGTCAGTTACCGGCGCAAAAGCGGAAACGATCAACGATAACGGGGCGGTATTGCTGCATTGCTGACCATTTTCCTGCCACACCGTCCGCATCGACATGGAATCTTTACCAACCGGTATACAAATTCCCAGTTGAGGGCAGAGATCCATGCCAACTGCCTGTACCGTTTTATAAAGGGCGGCATCCTCCTCGTCAAAGCCCGCTGCCACCATCCAGTTGGCAGACAACTTGATATCGCCAATTCGGGCAATCGGTGCACTGACGATATTGGTAATAGCTTCACCAACCGCCATTCGGCCGGACGCCGGTGCATCCAGCACCGCCACCGGGGTGCGTTCGCCCATGGCCACTGCCTCGCCACAGTAACTGTCAAAACTGCTGGTGGTAATAGCCGCGTCGGCGACCGGTACCTGCCAGGGCCCAACCATCTGATCCCTGGCCACCTGCCCGGTAATACTACGGTCACCGATGGTAATCAGAAAACTCTTGCTGGCTACCGTCGGCAACGAAAGCACCCTGTATAGAGCATCCCGTGGATCTAACTCACCCAGTTGAGGACAACTGAATGAGCGGTTGCTGGATTCGGCATGCCGATGCATCTTTGGTGGCTTGCCGAACAAGACATTCATAGGCAGATCAATGGGATCATTTCCAAAGTGTGAATCGTGCAGGCTGAGCTGCTGTTCATCGGTCGCCTCGCCGACAACGGCAAAGGGACAGCGCTCGCGTGCGCAGATCTCTTCGAACTCTTGCAGTCGGTCTGTACCCACTGCCAGCACATAGCGTTCCTGCGCTTCATTACACCAGATTTCCAGAGGCGACATGTGGCCTTCGGCGCTTGGGATTTTTCTGAGCTGGAAGTTGCCGCCGCGGCCTGCGTCCTTGACCAGTTCCGGTAACGCGTTCGAGAGCCCGCCAGCTCCTACATCGTGAATAAACTTGATAGGGTTTTCATCACCCAGCTGCCAGCAGCGGTCAATGACTTCCTGGCAGCGACGTTCCATTTCCGGGTTATCCCGTTGTACTGATGCAAAATCGAGGTCTTCACGGCTGACACCGGCTGCCATGGAACTGGCAGCACCGCCGCCGAGGCCGATCAGCATGGCAGGTCCACCCAGCACGATCAGGTGCGCACCGGCTTCCACCTCCCCTTTCTCGACATGTTGTGGCCTGATATTGCCATAGCCGCCGGCAATCATTATGGGCTTGTGATAACCCCGAACTTCCAGTCGCCCGTCAGGCTGTGCGACCTGCTCCTCAAAGGTTCGGAAATACCCGCAAAGATTGGGACGACCGAATTCATTGTTGAACGCGGCACCTCCAAGCGGTCCCTCGATCATGATATCCAGCGCTGAGGCAATGTGCCCCGGTTTTCCAAAATCCTGTTCCCAGGGTTGCGGAGCATCCGGCAGACGCAGATTGGACACACTGAACCCAGTCAGCCCGGCTTTGGGTTTGGCACCTCTTCCGGTCGCACCTTCATCGCGAATTTCTCCGCCTGAGCCGGTGGATGCTCCTGGAAAAGGCGCAATGGCAGTAGGATGGTTGTGCGTCTCCACCTTCATCAGGATATGGACGGATTCCGAGTGAAAATCGTACTGCTGCTTTGCCGGGTCAGGAAAGAAGCGTCCCGCCTGGTGGCCACTCATGACAGCAGCGTTATCTGCATAAGCCGACAGAACATCATCAGGTGAGTGCTCATGGGTATTGCGGATCATGGCAAACAGGCTATGATCCTGTTCCTCGCCATCCAGTGTCCAGCTGGCATTGAAAATTTTGTGGCGGCAATGCTCGGAATTGGCCTGGGCAAACATCATCAGCTCGACGTCGCTTGGATTGCGCTGCAGCTGTAGAAAGCTCTCGAACAGATAGTCGATTTCATCGACAGCCAGTGCTAAGCCCATTCGCTGATTGGCATCCTCAAGGGCAGCTTTGCCCGACTCCAGAATATCCACTGTTTCCATAGGACGTGGCTGGGCAACTTTAAACAATTGCACGGCCTGTTCCGGCTGGTCGAATACTGCCTGGGTCATTCGATCATGCAGCTGAGCATCGAGCAGTGCTAATTTCGAAGCAGACAATTCCCGCTCGCTATTGATTTGATAGGATACTCCACGCTCTACCCTGCCAACCATCGAAAGACCGCAATTATGCAGTATGTCCGTCGCTTTGCTGGACCAGGGAGAAATAGTGCCCGGTCGAGGAACTATCAGCCTGGCCCTGCTGCTGACATTGCCTTCGTCAAACTCGGCGGCCTCTTTGGCAGCGTTTTCAGAGCCGTAATCGAGTAACGACTTGAGTTTGTCCAGATCCTGCTCGGACAGGTCGGCATTCACATCAACCAGATGAAGGAAGCGCGCATCAATGGAGCTGACAGCAGGAACTGAGGTTTGCAAGTTTGCGAGTAATTTCGACTTTTTGAATACTGAAAGAGCGGGGGCTCCGTATATCAGAAGCATTGAACTTCAATCCTTGGCTTGTCTGCAGTTGAAAGTCGATACGTATGATAATTGAAAAGACAATTGAATGGAGTAGTCATTGGCTGGCGCGCTGTCGCTGGAAAAAATTCTGCATCAAGGTTCTGCATTCTTCACTGCAGATACCTTCTATCACTGTGATCCTATGATTGAAATGATCGGCCTCCAGCAAGTTTGCCTGGCTGACCACGCTGCCTGCTCTCGGCTCGCGAGCGCCAAATACAAGTGTATCTACCCGGGCGTGGATCAATGCACCCAGGCACATGGTACAAGGCTCAATTGTCACATAGAGTGTTGTGTCAGGTAAGCGGTAGTTATTGAGCGCTTTGGCGGCCTGCCTGATTGCCATGATCTCGGCGTGAGCAGTAGGATCATTCCCACTGATCGGCTGGTTAAACCCTTCGCCAACAATCTCTCCGTCTTGCACGACAACCGCCCCAACCGGAACCTCACCCTTGCTCTCCGCCAGGCTGGCAAGCTCAAGAGCACGGGACATCCAGCGCTGATGAATACCGGGTGAATTGTCGGGATTTCCCATAACTCGATCAGCTGGTGGCTATTCCCACTCAATCGTGGCTGGCGGCTTGGAGCTAATATCGTAACCTACCCGTGACACTTCCTTGATCTCGTTAATAATGCGGCTGGATACTGTTTCCAGCAGCTCATAGGGCAGCCTGGCCCAGCGAGCGGTCATGAAATCTACCGTTTCGACGGCCCGGAGATTGATAACATAGGAGTAGCGTCGCGCATCGCCAACAACACCAACAGATTTAACCGGGAGAAATACTGCAAAGGCCTGACTCACTTTCTGATAGTAATCCGCCTTGTGCAATTCTTCGATAAAGATTGCATCTGCGCGCCTGAGTATCTCGCAGTACTCTTCCTTGACTTCGCCCAGGACCCGTACTCCCAGACCGGGGCCTGGAAACGGGTGTCGGTACACCATCTCATAAGGTAGTCCCAGTTCCAGGCCGATCTTGCGCACCTCGTCCTTGAACAGCTCACGTAACGGCTCGAGCAAATCCAGCGCCATGTCTTCGGGCAAACCACCGACATTGTGGTGGGACTTGATTACATGGGCCTTGCCGGTTTTGGAACCGGCGGACTCGATAACATCGGGATAAATAGTGCCCTGCGCAAGCCAACGAACATTGTTCAGACGGGAAGCTTGCTGGTCGAATACCTCAATAAAAGTATTGCCGATAATTTTCCGTTTCTGTTCCGGGTCAGCTATATCTTTCAAGCGATCAAAGAACTGAGCCTGGGCGTTGGCGCGGATAACTTTCACACCCATATTCTTCTCAAAGGTCGCCATAACCTGCGCCCCCTCGTCCAGCCGCAACAATCCATTGTCTACGAACACACAAGTGAGCTGATCACCGATTGCTTTGTGCAGCAATGCGGCTACGACCGAAGAATCCACACCGCCCGACAGACCGAGCAGAACATTGTCACTGCCAACGCTTTCTCTTACTCGCTCAATAGCGTCTTGAATGATACTGGCAGAGGTCCACAACGCCTCGCAGCCGCAAATAACGCGGACAAAGCGTTCCAGAATTCGCTGTCCCTGTAGGGTATGGGTCACTTCCGGATGAAACTGCAGACCATAAAACCTGCGATTTTCATCTGCCATGGCAGCAACAGGCGCGCTGTCGGTGACCGCGATTGCCTGGAATCCTTCCGGCAACTCGACAACCTTGTCACCATGACTCATCCACACATCCAGTTGCGGAATGCCCTGATCGTTGACTCGATCCTCTATCCCCTCGAACAGCTGGCCAGGAGCACAGACCTCCACTTCCGCGTAGCCAAACTCGGACTTGTCGGAAGGTTGAACCCGGCCGCCCAATTGCTCGGCCATGGTCTGCAATCCGTAACAGATGCCAAGGATAGGTGTACCTTGCTGGAAAAGAAATTCCGGAGCGCGGGGTGAATCATGATGAGTGGCAGTTTCAGGACCACCGGAGAACACAATCCCCTTGGGATTGAATTCTGCTACCCGCTCCTGATCGCAATCATAGTCCCATATCTCGCAGTAGACACCCAACTCCCTGATTCGGCGGGCTATCAACTGGGTGTATTGAGATCCAAAATCGAGAATTAAGATCTTTTGACTGTGTATGTTGCTTGCCGACATTCTTTTCTACGCCGATACCGCCTGAATCAAAAACAAAAAGTCCTGCTTACTGCGCTCAGCAATTGATGACAGACCTGCCTCATTGTCATTGCGGAATAAGCTTTTCTTGAATGAAGAGTTGCACCAGCAACCAGTGTGATTAACTTACCCGGTAATTGGGAGCTTCCTTGGTGATCGATACATCATGAACATGGCTTTCACTCATTCCGGAAGCGGTAATTTTCACGAACTGCGTTTTAGTGCGTAACTCGCTTATAGTGCCACACCCCGTGTAGCCCATCGCGGAACGCAGCCCACCCATCAGCTGGTGCACAATCGCCGACATACTGCCTTTGTAGGGTACGCGACCCTCGATACCTTCCGGCACCAGCTTCTCAGTGCCTGATTCGATATCCTGAAAATAGCGATCGCTGGAACCTTGATTGTGCCCCATGGCCCCGATCGATCCCATGCCTCGATAAGCCTTGTAGCTGCGCCCCTGATACAACTCGACTTCACCAGGCGCTTCTTCGGAACCTGCCAGCAGGCTACCCACCATGACCACATGAGCACCGGCTGCCAGCACCTTGGCAATATCGCCAGAGAACCGAATCCCACCATCAGATATGACACATACATTAGTGTCCTTCAAAGCATCGACTACATTGGCCACGGCGGAGATCTGCGGCACGCCAACTCCGGTCACAATTCTGGTAGTACAAATAGAGCCTGGACCAATTCCAACCTTGACCGCGTTCGCACCGGCGGCAGCCAGGTCCCTGGCCGCTTCGGCAGTTGCAATATTTCCTCCGACCACGGCCAGCTCAGGATATTTCTGTTTGATTCTCTTGACCTGATCGATCACTCCCTGGGAGTGTCCATGAGCGGTATCCACCACGATCACATCCACACCGGCATCTACGATTGCATCTACCCGTTCCATGGCTTCGATTCCGGTTCCAACGGCGGCTGCTACGCGCAAGCGTCCCAAAGTGTCCTTGCAGGCATTCGGGAAATCTTCAGACTTGCGGATATCCTTGAGAGTGATGAGGCCGCGAAGCTCGAAGTTATCGTTGACTACCAGTATTTTTTCAATCCGGTGTCTGTGTAATAAGGTTTTCACCTCTTCCATGTCAGGGTCTTCACTGACCGTGACCAGGCGCTCCTTGGGGGTCATGATAGATTCTACTGCCGCGTCCAGGTTGGCTTCGAATCGCACATCACGACTGGTAACGATACCCACCAGGTCGGAACCGTTGACCACGGGCAACCCGGAAATATTGTTCTCCTTCATGAGGACAATCAACTCCCGAATTGTTTCACCAGGTGAGATAGTGATGGGGTCTTTTACCACCCCACTCTCGTATTTTTTGACGATGCGTACTTCCCTAGCCTGCGCCTCGACGCTCATGCTCTTGTGAATAACCCCGAGGCCACCTTCCTGAGCCATAGCAATAGCCAGTCGCGCCTCGGTTACCGTATCCATAGCAGACGATATCAACGGAATATTGAGGGGAATGGTTTGAGTCAGTGAGGATTTCAGCTCGACGTTCTTGGGCAGAACCGTTGAGTGGGCGGGCACCAGCAAAACATCATCAAATGTTAGGGCTTCTTCAGCGATACGTAACATAAGATTTCACTTTCCGCAAAAGCGCATTATACAGATGGCGGGCTGTTCTGTACAGAAACATTGTTACTACTCATTGAGTTTCCTGAGCACCTGCCTTCATGTTATGTCGTTCATAAAGATAAAAAGAGGCGGGTATTGTTACCGCAAGCGAGAAGTAAATCAGTCCACCCCATTCCAGGTCCTGTGGTGCTACGAGAACAATGAAAATAGACAGGGTAGCCGTGGCCACTACCACCACCCAGGCAAGCGACATCCGTTTGCAGAAATATCTCTCATAGTCAGTCAACACCAGCTCATCCCGATGGTGAAGCGCATTCTGGTAGAGCGAGATAATAATCAGCGACAAAGCCAAAAGGCCTATCGCAAAATAGATAATGAGACTGGAGACATCATTCGCATCCATTGGCGACAACGGCGCCCCCAGACTTCCTCCGCTGAGATAACTAATTGTCAGCTGACACATCAGCTTGATGGGATAGATAAAAATCAACACCAGCATCACCAGTGCCAGGCTGAGGTAGACGGTCAGTCGATCCTGCAGACCAAAGGTACGACTCCAGATGGAATGGGCCAGCCAGATAGATCCGATAATGGCGGCACTCAGCACGAAGGCGGGGATATCCTGGGACAATTCCAGCAGCTCAGCTGCGCTGCGCGGTATCTCGTCGATACTGATTACCAGCATGGTAAATGAAAAGGCAAACGCCGCGTCCACGAACGTTTCGATACGGGTCATGTTTTCACCGCGCAGTGTCCGACCGTGGTCTTTGCGGCAGGATTCAAGAAAGGTCTGGGAAAGCTGATCCATCGCAACCGCCAATCATCAATGTATTAAAACCTTTCCGAAATCTGCCATGACAGTAAATATCAGCATGCCTTTACTCATGGCATGGCCGTTTCCAGCACAATCCTGGCAACGGCAATGCCGCTCTCACCGGCCACTGAATAAAGCAGGAACACTTCACCGTCCTCCTCGTAGATAGCCGGGTCCCGCAGTTGATTAACCCGCTCATCGATGTGTCCACCACGGGATGGCTCAATGGGCAGATCGGCCCCCTCCCAGTCGGTGCGTGGACGCAGAACTTCCATAGGCTCAGAGGTTTGCCAGTTGTTCCAGTCCCCTGTCATGTCGATAGTGGCAAGGTAAATACGTTCCGGGGCATCGCGTCTCTGGGTCCAGAACACAAACAAGGTATTGTCCCGAATCAGCAATGCGGAGTGGCGCATATCGTCAGTGAAGAACCGGGGACCCGGTTCGAAATCAGACACGCCATCTCTGGAGCGATAAAGATAGCCGGGCATGGACATGGCGTAGTAGTAATCCTGGTGGTGAATGACCCGGAAATACGGTCGGCCCAGCACGTCTGGCTGGCCCTCAAAGTGAATTCCATCCTTCGACACCGCCAGCCGGGTAACCTGCCGGCCCGAATCCCGGCCGTGAACGTACATGACTATCTGCTGCAGGTCTTCCCGAACGTGCACATCGGGCGATGCAATGTGGGCGTACAAAGCACCGGTAGCGCCCGGTGCCAGCGAGCAAGGTGGACACGTAGTTGGAAAATGCGAATCCTCCAGTTGCAATGTACCGGGTGTATAGACCATCCAGGGTCCACTAAGCTGATCCGCATAGGCCAGGCGGATATAGGTCCCACGATGGTCGGCAAAATACAGGTAGTAGTTGCCCAGCGGGTTTTCCACCCACTCCGGCACCTTGATAAGAGAAGGCCCCTGAATATTAGCTCCCATGCGGTCATCCATGTGCTGGGTTATGATCGGCCCATCAAACAGGCGCGTCACCGTAACCTCCACATGATCGTCGGCAGCCGCTCCAGAGACAAACAACAGCAAGGTCGCCAGCAAACAGGTCGGAGTTGATCGCAAACTCATGATCCAGCCTCTTATTATTCCAGTTAGCCCGTATGACGCATGAACCTACCACAAACTGAAGCCGGGGTGAAATCAAGGAATCTCCGATTAACTTGCCGGAATTTTCCCCAAAACAGTAGAATACGGCTGGCACAAACTGACACGTGGCATACCTTTCCATTAGCGAGAACACGAACAATCATGCAGCTACGAATATTGAGAGAACCAACTTTCTACTTTCTGGTGTTAGCCGCGGCAATTTCTTTATTTTACTGGCTGTTCAATAATCAGAGCGCCGAATCCCTGCAGATCGACTGGCAGGAGGTAGAAGCCCGCATCCTTGTTACTGAACTCACCCAAGGCTACCCTGCCTCGGAACAGCAGCGCCAGGAGATTGAAGAGACCTTGATAAAGGACTATATCCTGGTAATGGAAGCTTATGAGCTGGGCTTGCAGAATGACGCCAGGATCAATGACATCCTGGCGCAGAAAATGCGCCACGTGCTCAGCGGGAATGTTATCCAACCCACTGACCAGGAACTGGAAAATTTTTATCGGGAGTATCTGCCGCGATATCAACAGCCCGCCCGCATTACAGCAACCGAGCTGGTATTCAACACCCGGGGCCTCCTGCCTGAACAGCTGCTGGAGCAGCTCGCCAGCGGTGTCAACGAACAGGAATTTTCGACTGAACTGAATCGTATCGTCGGCGTTTTGCCTCGCGTCACTCAGGATGATCTGCAGAGCATTTTCGACCTCGAGATTGCCAGACAGGCTTTCGCAACATCGGATGCCACATGGGTAGGGCCTTATCAAAGCAACCGGGGTCAGCACTGGCTGCAGATCGAAGAACGATTTCCAGCTCGCACCCCGGCACTGGAAGAAATCGTCGAACAGGTTCGCCTGGACTGGATCACGCTGGAAGAAGAAGTGCGGCTGGAACAGGAAATCGATGTACTACGTGACCGTTATGAAATCTCTATCATCAATCGTCCATAGCTGCCGCGCAGGCGCCTCCATGGTAGCCTGCCTGCTACTGCTCAGCAGCACCGCACATGCCCATGATGTGGATGTGACCGGCGTGGCGCGCATGTTTCTTGACGAAACCGCACCGGGAGCATATCGGCTGTCGGTGGTTGACCGGCAGGTACCTCCCCTGCTGAATCTGGAATCCGTTATTCCGCAACATTGCGATGCCGCGGATAATCAACTTGGAGAGCTGCGCTTCGACTGCGATTCGGAACTGAATCAATCGGACATTCTGCGTTTACCCTGGTCTCTTGAGGGTGTGGTGGTCATTGCCAGGTGGAGTGATGGATCGGAGGGTTCTGCCTATTTCCGTGGCAACGGCGTGACCATTGAGGTGGCGCTCGCCGATTTACAGGCTGGCTCTGTCAGTATCGCCTCCCTCGCCTACACTTACCTGATCAGCGGTGCTGAACACATCCTGTTTGGTTTCGATCACCTGTTATTTGTATTCGGCCTGTTGTTGCTACTACGCGGTATCTGGCCGCTGGTCAAAACCATCACCGCCTTTACTATCGCCCACAGCATAACCCTGGGGCTTGCTGTGCTGGGCGTTGTTAATGTGCCATCCGCCCCGGTGGAGATTGTGATCGCCTTATCCATTGTGTTGCTGGCCAGGGAAATCATCATGGGACAACGTGGTGATCACAGCCTGGTGCATCGAGTCCCGTGGCTGATTGCATTCGTTTTCGGCCTGTTCCATGGCCTGGGATTCGCCGGCGCATTGGGGGAATTAGGCCTGCGACCCAGTGATATTCCCCTCGCCCTGTTGTTTTTCAATCTGGGCGTGGAGATGGGCCAGCTGGGTTTTATTGCATTGATACTGGCGCTCAACGCACTGCTGGGTAAGCAGTTGGAACGCTGGCTGCCTCGACTGCCGACTGCCCTGGCCTACGGCCTGGGCGGCATTTCAACGTACTGGTTCCTGGACCGGTTACCGGGATTGCTGCCAGTCTGACTTCTTACTGGGCCATGTAGCGCTGATGACAGCTTTCGCAGGGCGGGTAAAGCTGATCATTGCCGGCATTGAACAGGGCTTCTTCGTCTTTGTTTGCAATTGCAACCATCGCCGCACGAGCCGCTGCGATCAACTGCTGATTGTATTCCTGCCAGTCCCGGTTGGCGGCATTTTCACCAGTATTATTCAGCAAGGTTCCTGCGGCAATGACTGTCAGAGCCGCGTTCTCCAGCTCCTGCCACTGGGCATCAGTCTGGATATCGTAGGCACCCCAGATCGTGCTGGTCATGGGTGCAATAATTGCCCTCATAATCTGTACAACCGACAAACCCTCGTCCTGGCCATAACTGACGGGAAAGAGGGCTAGACCTGTTAACAAGATAACAGCCATCAGTGAATTACTGGATTTATGAATGAATTTGCCAATGTATTTGCGAAAACGGACAGTCATATTCAGTCCTCCATGCCTGTTTTTAGTTAGTTTAACCCAGTCTGCCTTCGTTGCCTTGCTTTGACAGGGCGACGCTTGCCGGCGGCAATGCGCCGTGTCAGAAACCTCGTCGGGAGACCAGAGCATTTCCATAGTTAATCAAAGGTTCCTTATATCAAAGATCAGAGGCACCTTAACAGCAGCACAGCAATCTGTTCTAATCCGATGATCGATCACTGATGGCATACCAATTCCGGAGACTACCATGACCAGCAAACTGACCCCCGCCCTGCTTCTTCTCACTCTTTTTTTAAGCTCAGCAATGGCATCCGCTGATACCTGGAGTGAAGCGGAGCGAGGTTACGCTCAGAATGGCGACGTAAAAATCCACTATGCCACCATGGGTGAAGGCCCCCTGGTGGTGATGATTCACGGCTTTCCTGATTTCTGGTACAGCTGGCGGCACCAGATGGAGGGGTTGAAGGACAATTTTAAAGTGGTCGCCATCGACCAACGCGGTTACAACCGTAGTGACCAGCCGGAAGGCCAGTCCAACTACAACATGCAACACCTGGTCGGCGACGTGGCCGCGGTAATTCGCCACTTCGGCGAAGAAAAAGCCACGGTTGTCGGACACGACTGGGGTGGTGCGGTAGCCTGGCAGGTTGCATTCAACCTGCCGCAAATGGTGGACAAACTGGTCATCCTGAACCTGCCCCACCCGAATGGCATGGGCAGGGAAATGGCGACCAATACCGAACAGCAGGCCAACAGTGGCTACGCCAGGACCTTTATCGAAGGGTCTCCATCGGATCCGGATATCTTTTTTGGCGGGCCGATGAATGCGCAAAGTCTGGCAGGCTGGGTTACCGACCCGGCAGCGCGACAGCACTATATCGATGCGTTTGGTCGTTCCGACTTCAATGCCATGCTGGCTTATTACAAGGAAAACTATCCAGGCGGCGAAAGCAGTGCCTCGGCAACATCAACACCACCAGTACCACAGCTCAACATGCCGGTGTTGATCTTTCACGGCCTGCAGGATACCGCACTGCACTCCAACGGCCTTAACAACACCTGGGACTGGATTGATGCGGACACTACCATCGTCACCGCACCCAACGCCAGTCACTTCGTCCAGCAAGATGCTGCCGAACTGGTTACCAGCACCATGCGTTGGTGGCTGATGGCACGCCAGTAAAAAAGTACTAACTAAATGACAAATAGGGACAGATTTATTTAATTACTGCCAACTTCCAAATAAATCTGTCCCCATTAACGGCATAAACGGTCCCCATTAACGCATTAACGCCTATTTCACAGAGCCCCTGATCTCCCGCAGGTAAGATTCCTTGCCCAATTCCCAGTGTTTCGGGTGGCTCAGGACCCGGTTGATGAAGGCATTGTTTTTCATCAGCTCACGGCGAATCTTTTCCCGGGAGTAGATAGAAGGATTGATAGGCCGGCCCGCTTCCCTGGCGGCCTCGTTCAGTGCCGGCATGACATCCCCGCAGGCAAGCTTGCTTATAGAAGATATAGACGCCTCCACCCTTTAAAGGTCGAGGGCTACCATCGAAGATGGGTACCTCAAGGTGGTATTGTGAATCACCAATTCAAGTTTCGTGATGGAGGCGTCTATGCAATCAACCTGAATAATAGTGTAGAAAAAGGGATTTTTGAGTTTCTGGCAGGGCAAAAGAAACCAACAGAAAATTTACGAATAGGATATTTTCCTTATTGTTTTATGGGTCACCTTATTGCGACAGTCGCGAATGCATAAGTATTCAGAAGTTAACTATATGAATCGGTACCAGAAGTTACAAGGTATTTCATCCCGGTGCCAGTATCTCCTGGGAAAAACAGTGACGATATAGAAATGAAGTGACAGCAAACCTTGTCGGTTTGAAGCGATTGCTTGCCAGTACCGCAATTCAGTGCCGCACTAGTGCGCTACGTAAGTGCGCTATGTAAAAAACTCCGCCGGGGCAAAAGAACCGGGCCGTCATAGACGCTTTTTACATCAGATACCGAATAAACTGCAGTCGGATCAAGCTCTTTGATTAGCCGGATAAGTGAAGGGATGCTGCGTCTTTTTTCAATGATGAGCAGTAGTTCAACTGGATAGCCTTCCCCCATATCACCATCGAATGAAACTACTTTAAACCCCTCTTTACGTAATTTTCCCGCGAGGACATCACGATTGAATGAGATGCAACGGATTAGTTCATTGCCAATAGCAAAGCGGCTTTCTATGGAAATACCAACATAATTACCTACGGCAAAACCGCTGGCATAGGCCAATGCAAGATACCATTGGTCAAGGTTTGTCAAAACCTGCGCTGCTGCAACTAACCAGATAATGATTTCAAAAAAACCAATAAATGAAGCTAGAAACCTGCGTCCACGAAATATAACAATTGTTCGGAATGTGGCCAGTGAAACGTCAGCAACCCTGGCAAGAAAAATTAACGGGGCTAACACATACGGATATTCAACTACTAACTCCACGATAAGCATTCCTTGTTGATTACGATTAATAGTTGCACGGGTGGTAATCTGGTTGTAAGTACATCCCATCCGCCATCCCGCTTTTCACCTGAAGCCACCTGGCGTGCAGTAGAAATACATTGAAAATTCACTTCGAGCCCTTGCTGTAAAGTTTATAGGTAAAACCACTGACAAATAGGGGACAGATTTATTTAATTACCGCCAACTTCTAAATAAACCTGTCCCCATTTAAACACATTTACCATGGTGCAATGCACGCTAGCCCAGGTAGCCGTGCTGGGCTAGCTGGACCAGGTTGCCATCGGGATCCGGGAAATAAAGCTGATCTCCTCCGCTGGTCCTGTTTGCAGGATCTCGGTTGACGTTACCCTGAATGCCGTGATTCGCCAAACGGGCATTGAGCTGATCGGCATCGTAATTCTCGACACCGATGCACAGGTGATGCATACCTTGTGAGTTGGGAATGTTGTAGAGCCCGAGAAAGCTCTGGTCGCCAAGCCCCATGTTCAACCCGCCATTGGCGGGCCGACTGATGATTTCCATGCCCAGCACACGGTTATAAAAATCCGCTGATCGATTAACGTCAGCAACGGACAGCGAGAGATGATTCATGGATCTGCCGATTGCTACTGGTGCCGCTGACTGTGCCTTGACAGGAGTGCTGAAGGCTGCCGCTCCAGAGACTGCCAGTATCGACGCAACCAGTTGGCGGCGAGTCAGTTTTCGTTCTTCGTAATTATCGAGCAACACTTCTATCTGTTTTTCCATGGCCATCTCCCTCTGGAATTCGCGTTTTCTTTTTCAATAGTTTTTAATCGGCCGATTGCACATTGTTGGTGAAGACCAATGTGCAATCGTTTCCGTCTCTAAACCTGATTCTTATTCTGAACAAAAATAGGACATAGGGACAGTCCCAACCGGTAATGACTAGAGAAACATGTCCCCATATAACAGCCCTACCTGTGTATGTCCCGCCCACAAAAAAGGCAGGTCCAAAACCTGCCTTTTTTCATTCAATGAACCTGGCTACTTCACGTCTTCAACATATTTCCAGCGCATGTAACCGATAAACATCTCGTCCCAGGATTGCGGCCCCCAGTCTATGGCCTCACCGGGATCAGGATTGAAGGTGTTCTGAGTCGAGTTGTCGAATGCACCGATGGCAACTATTTCAGTGCCCGCAGGAACAAACTTCGGCTCCAAGTGATGCCTTACCTGCCAGTTAAACTGGTAGTTCGGCACCGACAGCAGCTCTTCTTCGGTACCATCGGGGTATCTGGCAACAAACTTCATGCGCTTACCACGGTAATGCATATGAGGCATGAAACTGACCAGGTACGCATCCTGCTCCACGATGTCCGACTCGATAACTTCATGGTCCTTGGCACCGGCAGGAATCAGGAAGCGCCGATTAAGCGCCCGTCCACCACTGGTCTTTTCAATCTCCGGAACTTCGCCCTCTGGATAGAGATAGATGCCCAGTTCGCTGCTATCGGTCACCTCGCGACCAGAAGTGGTGTAATGCAACTGAAAGGCAACCCTTGACCCGGCTCTCAGCAATCCGCCACTACCAGGCTCCAGTTGAGGACGGCGTCCTGGCACATAGCCGGTCAGACCAGCCATAGGTATCTCGCTGTTTTGCAGCCCCTCGAACTCATCATCTCCTTCATCAGGACGGACAAACTCCTCAGCAACTTCGGGTTGTACCACCCGGGTAATGACATGGTGCAGCACCGAATAATCACCTGGCACTATTTCGCTGCCCCTGATCCAGACATCTTTTTCGATGGGAATATCGGCATAAACGTTGATGTAGTCCACGACTCCGGTTGCCGGAATCTCCTGCGGCGGAATCTGTACGATAATATCCGGATCGTTTCCTCTATCAGCAAGCCACTTGGTATCAGGCCACTGTAGATTGGCTAGGGGATCATCGGCGCCATCCTTTGGTGAGCCCATGTCAATCCAGTGAATCAGGGTCTGGGCTTCCTCATCGGTGAGGTTACTCATATCAACAATATTACCGACATGCGGATCGATCTGGCCTGGCGGCATACGCTTGGTCAGCACCACTTCCTTTATCATCGGACCCCAGCCTTGCAAGACCTGGTGACTATCCAGGGCAAAAGGCGCAATGCTGTCCTGACGGTGACATTCAGCGCAGTTTTCTTCAATGATGGGTGCTACGTCTGCAACATAGGAAATGCCCTGGCTTTGATGGGTTTCTTTCGCTGCATAATTGACCGCGCAACCACTGCTGCGCACAAAATCTACAGTGACATCCTGACCTGCAGCAACTTGCACCAGCGCCTGGTTCAATTCCTCCCCCACTGGGCCACGAAATACAATGGTAAACCGTTCAGGATCCAGCACGATCGCTTCGCCAGCGTGAGAAATATCAAGCAGCTCACCTACTAATTGGGCATCGTCCATCAGAACTGGCAAATCGACCCCTAGCCGACTCATCTCTGCCTTGACCAGCTCTCGGTCCACGCCTTCCGGGTTAAAAAGCATAAACTCGATATCCTGCGAGCCATACCGAGTCTGCAGTGCGGCGTATTCAGGCAATCGCTGCTCGGGCATAGGACAATCATTAGCCTGGATCAGCAACACGACAGCCTTATGATCGTCGTAGTAGCTCAACTGGTGGAATGTGCCATGCTGATCCAGCAGGGAAAAATCCCCTACCCGGTCGGCGGCCCAGGTTTGCCCCACAGCCAGCAGGGAAAACACTAGTGCCCACAAGCCAGCCGTTACAGGTGTCGTTTCCAAAGTCTTTATGGCCTTCATGCTCATCTTGTTCATGGTTGATTCCTGAAGGTTGTTGTTACGAGTCTTGCACTCGTCACCTATACATTTAAAAATTTCGAACTTTATAGTTTTTGAACTGATTTTTTAGTTGCTGAAGAACTGCAACGAACGGAGGTAGCTACTACGGAAATCAGGCTGTTCCGCACATTGATTCACACTATTCCTATCTATCGGCGAAGTCAACTCAGTACCATTGTAAATAGCAAGCAAATTGAAAGCCTGCTGAGAGAGATTGTTACTCTAAGTAACAACAGCGGAGGATTTCCTGCCCAGTCTTTTCTACAGGCAACTCCTTAACCAAGTTCTATAATTAGGACGATAGCTCAACAACTTTTAAACTGATCAGTTTCTCATTGCGTAGCCTGCTTGCATTGTCACAATACTGATGATAGCTTCGAGCCGTTGAGCAGCACCTACAGAACCTACAGATGTCAATACAAAGCAGTCTCTCGAACCGCTCGCAGTGTCAGCTTTGCTAATAAGTGGAACGGCTAATAAATTAATAAAAAAGGAGAGCGCACCATGTCCTACGTAAATAATCCTTTTCCCAAAAAAATGCTTGTTACCTGCGTGTTAGCAGGCCTGGCAAGCAATTATGCCAATGCCCAGCAGGCTGACGACCCTGATGTCGAAGAAGTTGTCGTCACCGGCTCCTTCATACGCGGCACACCTCTTGACGCACCCTCGCCCGTTCAAGTCGTAGATCGCGAGAGCATCGAAGCCCAAGGCGCGGCGGTGGTCTGGGACGTGATCAAAAACCTGGAAGTCAACTCCGGCTCCTTTGCTGACAACGGCTCCGGGGAAGTCTATGGAACGGCCGGTACAGCACAGGTTAACCTGAGAAACCTGGGTGAAAATTCCACTCTGACCCTGGTCAATGGCAAGCGCATGGTGCCTTCCGGCGCCACCACCCGTGCTGGAGGTGAATTTGTCGACATCAACGCCATACCACTGGTGATGACCGACCGCATTGAGATTCTTACCGACGGCGGCTCCGCCCTGTATGGGGCCGATGCGGTAGCTGGCGTGGTGAATGTCATCATGCGTGACGACTTCGAAGGCCTGGAGCTGTATGGCGACCTGCAGGGCGTCGTGGAAGCCAGTGGTCAGTATGATGCCATCGTCAGCGGTATCTGGGGATGGGCCAGCGACGACGGCGCCACGCATTTTGTATTGTCGGCCGAGCGTATGGAAAAAGACCCGGTCAACGTGACCGATGCGCCATTCTATGATCAGGACACCCAATTGCTTACCGGCGGCGCCAGCTCGCCCGGCACGACCTATGCCGCCAGCTGGCTGGGGGCCCAGGTCAACCCGGACTGGGTACTGCAGGAACTTAGAGACCTTAACCAGGAGGAACGGGACATTTACCGCCCGGGCACCAATGCCAGCTTCGCCTGGGCGGATCCACTCTGTGACGGAAGTGTGACCGATGCCAACGGTAATCCCTTTTTCGTCGTCGGACTGGATCCTCGGCAACGAGCCCAACCGGGCAGCCGCAGCGACGGCTGCGTAGTAGACGAGTCGGAGTGGCGGCTGATCAGCTTTGAACAGGAACGCAACAGCATTGCCGGTTCTTTCGACCATGCTTTCGGTGATGGTACTACTGAACTCTACTCGTTCTTCATGTGGTCGGACCAGGAAACCGTGCGGGCCGGCAGCGGCTATCGTGGCTCATTCGGCAGCTTTTCTTTCCTGCCTTCGGCCGGTGCCTACCGAGCTGGGCGTCATGGCCAGGCGCTGGAGCTGGGTCATTTTGCCCCGCTGTTTGGCAAGGAAAAGCCGCTGAATATCACCAACAATCCGGCGGATGCCATCAACGGCGGTCCTAACACGGGTTACAGCCACAGCGGAGTCTATAACGTGCTGCGTACCGGCGGCGACGACGATACCACTTACACGGATACCGGTAACCTGCAGCTGGGCCTGCGTGGGGAGTTCGAAGCCTTCGACCGGGTGCTGGACTATGACGTCAGTTACTCAGTGGGTTATTCCAGCGTGGAGACCAAGCGCCGCGATTTCAACCGCTACAACCTGCACATGGCCGGCGTGGGCCTGGGTGGACCAAACTGTGTTCCTGACGGCAGGCCGGATTTTGACTTCCTCAGTTACAACGATCCCAGCGATCCCCGCTATGCCAGAAATGCCTGGAATGTTTTCTCAAGCACTTCCATCTTCGACTACGTGTTCGAAGGCTATTATGTGCAGCCCCATGAACCGGTTTCCTACGGCCTGACCAGTACCAACCAGGGTCAGGGCGACTGCATGTTCTTCAACCCGTTCCTGAGCTCGCTAACCAATCCCAACGTAGCCAACTCACCGGAACTGATGGAGTGGCTTACCGACGTCACCGCTATGAAGGACAAGCGCAATACCCAGGGGGTGTTCGACGCCAGGGTGACCGGCGAACTGTTCGAGATGCGCGGTGGTATATCAGCTTTCGCCCTGGGCTATCAGCACCGGGAGCGAACTGCTACTTCTCATGGTTCGGACTTGAACCTGCCGGGCCTGGCTAACGCCATCCAGGGCTACGACCATACGCAGTTTTTGCCTGGTACGATGATTACCGGTGTGCCCAACGAGTTCGGCTACGTCAGCAACAACATGGGCGGCGCGTCCAACTCGCTGGAATACGACCTGGAGCGGGATGTTGACGCAGTCTACGTAGAATTTTCACTGCCGTTCTGGGAAAACGTGGAGAGCCAGATAGCGCTGCGTTATGAAGATTACGGCGGTGCCATCGGTAGCGAGGTGTCGCCGAAAGTGGCCCTGAGCTGGCGCCCCATCGACACCCTGCTGGTACGTGGTTCCTGGTCGCAATCGTTCCGGGCACCCAACCTGGGCATTATCGGCGCCGGCCTGGACGCTTCTTCGGTGACCTTCCTTGATCCGCTGGACAACCAGCGAGTCCGGGCTGGACTGTTGCCGGCTATCAACGAGCACGCCACTCTGGAAAGCACCTATACCCTTGGTGGACCTGCTCCCAACGTGGGTAACGAGTATGCAGACACTTACAGTGCCGGTTTCATCTGGACACCGGATGGTGCGCTGGATGGATTGAGCGTGCAGGCTGACTTCTGGCGCTTCGAAGTCAGTGACCGGGTGCTACCGGAAAACGCCAGCGGAGCAATCAAGCGACAGGTGTCGGCATTCAATGAAGCTGCCTTCAATCCCGACGGTTCTTACAAGGTCGGGAACTACGTGTTGAACTCCAGCCTGGATGCGGGCCAGGCGGGCGAGCAACTGTTCCAACCCTGTAATCCAGCCGACCTGGAAACGCAATTCGGCAAGGATTCCAACGAGCGGCTGGACTGCGTGGTGGACCAGCGTCTTTATCAGGTAGATGGTGTGGACGAGAGCATCCCCAATCCCGATCGGGCGCTGATTCAGCTGAAACTGGGCGCCATCAACGCCGGTGAAATTACCGCCGACGGGGTGGACGTCAAGCTGGGTTATCGCTGGGATAACGACTGGGGTCGCTTCCGACTCAGTACGGACTACACCTTCGTCAACCAGTACGAGCTTAACAATGTGCCTGGACTGGAAAACGGTCTGCTCGATGTGGGCATCTTCAATGCTGCCGGCACCACCGGTGACGGTAACCTGGTGCGATCCCTGCCGGACCACAAGGGCAATGTCACCTTCAGCTGGCTTACCGGCGACCACGGGGTGACCGTGATCAACCGCTTCATCGGCTCCTATACCGACCTCACCTATGACCTGCGTATCGACGAGGTGAATCCGTTTGTGGCTGGATTGATGTCGCGAGAAATCGACGATTACTGGCGCACCGATGTGCAGTACAACTACACCCACAACTGGGCAAATTCGAACCTGGGACAGACCCGATTCACAGTGGGAGTCATCGACCTGTTTGAGTCTGATATCCCTATCCGTGAAACCGGCAGCCTGGACTACGATGCTCAAGTCTTTGACGGCCGTGGTCAGCGGTTTTATCTGCGGGCCCTGTGGATGTTCTAGGAGAAAGTTGAAGAGATTGGTAGAAAAGTAGCGACGACGCTGGCTGTGAACGCAGCCAGCGTCGTTAACACTGGTTTCGGGCCTGCAATTACTTAGCAGATTTTTGAAAAATGATAGCAAAACGATGTTCTTCAACAGCCCGTTAGGTGGGAATTCTCCTTCACCTTGCCAGCGACGCACTCGCTCAGCGCTCGACTCATTCGGACCAGCTAAAGTAAGACTTAAAATGTTATCTACCGAACCAACACAACATCCTTTTTCACTCTGGAGGAAATATTCTATGGATATTTTTAGGAGTAGAAGCCTCACCCTGTTAACCGGTTTTTTCTGTTTTGCGGTATCCAGCTATTCCTTTGCGCAAAGCGACTGGGTTATGCCCCGTACACCGGGTGGCAAACCGGATCTGCAGGGCATCTGGACCAATGCCACCCAGACGCCCCTGCAGCGGCCGGCAGAGTTTGGCACCATTCGTGGCCTGAACCTGGAGCAGAAGGAAACCCAGGAAGCCCGCTGGCGCCAGCAAATCGAAAACCGAGCCCAGCCCAGTGATCCCAATCGGGAAGCGCCACCTGCTTCCGACAACAACAATCCCGGTGGTTACAACAATTTCTGGGTCGACCGCGGTACCGATGTCATCGAGATCAACGGTGAATACCGCACCTCTATCATCATCGAACCGGAAAACGGCCAGATTCCCTACCAGGAAGGCTGGCGTGGCAAGGACTTGCGTTCACAGCTACGCGCCATGCCCGGAGTCGAACCATTTGATGGGCCAGAATTGCGCCCCCTGGGTGAACGCTGTCTGCTGGCATTTGGTTCGAGCTCAGGGCCACCGATGATGCCGGTGATGTACAACAATAACTACCAGATCGTGCAGACCGAAGAATATGTGATGATCCTGGTGGAGATGGTGCACGATGCGCGCATCGTCCGCATCGATGATGAACATCACAACGACTACGCGAAATGGATGGGTGACTCGGTGGGTCACTGGGAAGGTGATACCCTGGTGGTGGAAACCGTCGGCCTGCACCCCTACCAGTCACGCTGGGGGTTTACCGACAACGCCAAGGTCGTCGAGCGTTTTGACCTGATCGGGCCAGACAAGATCCGCTACAACTTTACCGTCGAAGATCCTGCAGTTTATGCCCGCGACTGGACCGGTGAGGTAGCAATGAATCGCCGCCCGGTTGGCAGTGACCGCATGTACGAGTACGCCTGCCACGAAGGCAACTACGCATTCCCGGGCATCCTGGGTGGCGCCCGGCGACTGGAACTGGAGCAGGCATCCAACAACTGAAATCACAAAAAGCACAAAAAGGGTTGGATCTATTTTTGCGTTTTGCGCATAAATATAGATCCGACCCTGATCTTCTTGAGATAAGGATTCGGGCGGCCTGGTTAGCGGCTGACCTGAACCGTCACTTCTGTATCGCTGGTCAAGCCACCATCGTCAGCCCTACCACGCAGCACGTACTCACCGGGCCGATCAAATACAACTTCGCTGATCCAGCGGTTGCCTTGGGGTAGCTTAGGCGGCTCCCAATAAGGAGACCAGGGAGAGTTCTGGAACGCGCGTGTATCTTCCCAGATTTTTGCCTGTAAGGGCTCGAACACCACCTCAACATCACCGCGATAAACATGCCAGGCGAAATACATGCCCACGACACGATTGACCACACCACGGATTGGAGGTCGCAATGCCTTGGCTAACCGCTGCTGTGGGGTATCATCCTCATTGAACGCAACGGGATAACGGCGGACCTTTGGGTTGCCATCATCTTCTACAATCACTTCCAGTGTCAGGGGCTCGCCCACCCGGGCACGACGTACCCGCTCACCAACCAACCGGATGGTCGGCGGTACATTGCCCTGCACATCTTCCCCATTTTCACGACCACCGGCTACGGTACCGGCTTCGGATTGCACCGTAATCGGTTCCAGTACATAGTCCTTGCGTAATGACCCGTAGGCTTTCTGGGTTACTCCCTCCCGGGTAATCAGTGTCCACTCCAATTCCTGATTGCCAAAATCAGCCGGCACATCAATACCGAAAACCATGCGATTACGTCGCGGTAAAAATCGGGTGGGTTGCCCCCGATCGGCAGAGCCTGGTGAGAAAGCATTGTTAGCACCAATTGGAACAAACAGCTCTTCTTCCCAGTTTTCGTTCATATACCCGAAAAACATGGTGTAACTGCCGTCCGGATTCTCCTGATAACCTTCATAAACCGGCGCCACCCCCTGCCCGTCTTCGTAATAGGGGCGGAATTGTGCCCAAACGGACGTCGGCAACATAAAGCACAGCAGCAGGACAGAACTGATGCAGGTATTTCTTATAATTTTCATATCGCGTTCACATACCTGTTAGTTATTCGTCGCTGGAATCGGCACTTATTTCAAACTCACTTTCCAGTGGCAACAGATCCGCCTGGCACAATGGGCAGCCCACCAGGTGGTCATTGCGCGTTAATCCCAAGCGCTCCCGCCGTAAAGCCATTTCACGGATGAATTGTTCGTCATTGAGCACCACCGATTGTCCCAGGTGCAGAAACATATTAGACACCGAGCGATTACCAGATCCTGACCAGTTGCGTGGATCAACGACATTGAGATTCTGCGGTACGTTATCCATGAAGCCGATCATGTGCAGAATTGTCCCCTTTGGCAGCAACGGCGCGTAATCATCGTCAAAAGTATATTGCTTCACCCAATTGTGGTCGTAGCCGGAACAGGCCAGGGTTTCAATCTGGTTACCCCAGATAGCCTCCAGGCACATGCGCGCTCCCGGGGCATGGAGGTGGGGTTCGAAGGAACTGATTTTTGTATGCTCGCTAAGCACAGTATAGGAATGCAGTTCCTGTCCAGCCTGATTGCCCTGAATACTGATGTTCAAGCCATCCCCTAAGACGGCAATACGACCCCGCTTGTATTCCGGCGTGTAATCTTCAGGATGAAAATAAAAGCCGATTTCCATGTGTCCCGTGGTGTCGTGGCCATTGGAGTGCAGATGATAAGTCGTGGGGATCACGCTGGAGCCCGCCTGCAGAAGACGTCCGGCCTGAGGATCAAAAATATCGGGATTGCGCCCTAATTCATGAACCGGCCAATTCACCTCCGAGCCAGGCTCATCGATTACGCCGGTTTCCCAGCTCATGTGGTGATAAATATAGAGGCCTCCAACAACGGTATCACCGGCGGTACTGGCATCGGCGTCATTGACCTCACGCATCTGTACGGCGCTTACGTAACGATCCCGGGCAAGACCGGTAGACACTGGTGTGCCGGCCACCCAGGCATCTGCGGCAGTGGCTGGCACAAACGTGTCGTCTAAACTAATCACCAGATCCGGCTCCCCGAGCACCCACTGATTCGAATCGCTGAAGGTAGGAGCTGTAGGCATAAAATCGGGATTGCCCTGAGGCGCCCCGTTATCCGCCCAGGACGCAATCATGGCAATCTCTCGTTCTGTCAGGCGCTCGTCATCTTTCATCTGCTGAATGCCGATGTCACGCTCCAGATAGTAAGGCGGCATCGCGCCCATCTTGTCCCGCAAGCCAGTTTTGTACTTGATGATTGGCGCCCAGGGGCCTGCCTCCTCATAGGTGAGCAGGGACATCGGGCCGACACCGCCGGGCCGATGGCAGCGGACGCAGTTCTCGTAGAGAATGGGCGCTACATGCTCGGAAAAGGTAAATTCCCGTTCCGTGCTTTGTCCGTACGCCAACGCTGGCAGGCAAAGCGCTGTTAACAGGATCTGGCAGGTTGAGCTCTTACTACGCAATTGCAAGACCATGACTGCTCCTTCCATTTTTTGGTATTCGATTGTTCTTGGAACCTTCTGGTGGATAAATTGGGTGACATCTTTCCGGGGCGCAACCATCGATCGATTGGTCGAAGTGCAGACAATACACGCCTTCAGGTAATGAAAGTAGCCATTTCGGCCGTTGTTGTCCAGACGTACTTCACCATTTTACCCACTGGAGACTGAAAAATCCTGCTGGTGAATACAGGCAATCGTCAGCAGGTACTAAAGTGGCCGCGAGAGTGGCCGCGAGTCTCAGTCGTGGTTGGAGGATTTGCAGGCTGTTGAAAAACGTTATGAGCGCAGCCAAGACGAGGCAAAAGCTGGCGAAAAGCGAGGTTTACCACGTGTAAATGAGCATTTTGAGCCTGTTTTTAACGAAGTATTGGCAAGCGCAATAGTTTTTCAACAGCCTGCTAGTCTTCATCCGCTACCGGCGATATGCGCAGCAATACCCCGTCTGGTGATTCGGTCAGCAAATAGATCAGGTCATCCGGGCCCTGCCTGACATCACGAATGCGCTCACCCAACTCTTCCAGGATCCATTCCCTGGCATTTTCCTCGCCATTCTCATTCAGGACTATGCGTTCCAGATGACCGGTACCATTGTAACGCCCGACCCGCATGGCACCGACAAAGGCGTGATTCTGCCAGGCGGGAAATCTTTCTCCCGTATAAAACATCAGCCCGGAAGGAGCGATTGAAGGCACCCAGAAAGCCACCGGTTGTTCAAACCCTTCCCGCCAGGGTCGCTCGGTAATTCGCGCGCCTCCATAATCCCGCGCATAAGAGACTTCCGGCCAACCGTAGTTGGCTCCTGACCTGATAATATTCAGCTCGTCGCCGCCCTGTGGTGCGTGTTCGTGAGCCCATAACTCACCGGTAACCGGGTAAAAAGCCAGGCCCTGCTGGTTACGATGCCCCATGGAATAGATTTCCGGGTGAAAATCGGCGCGCCCAGCAAACGGGTTGCCCGGGAACGGGCTGCCGTCATCCAGCAGGTGCAGCACCTTGCCGGAATGCCAGCCACCATCCTGGGCCCGCTCGGCACTGCGACCGACAGTGTATGCTCCGCCGACTGTCATGAACAGCGAACCATCCGGCGCAAACAGGATCCGTGAGCCACCGCCGTGATTGGGAGTGGAGACAAAAATGTCCCGCATACCCACCAGGCTGCTGCCGTCAAAGCGGCCACGGGCCAGCGCGATAGTCTGCTGGTCTTCCCCCACAGGCTTGTTATAGGTGAGATAGACCAGCTGATTTTCCTGGTACCGTGGATGCAGGGCAATATCCATCAAACCGGACAGCTGGCGGGCGCGGACTTCTGGCACTCCGGCAACCGGTACCGCCTGCAGCACACCGTCCTTGAATAATCTCACTCTGCCCGGGCGTTCCGTAATCAACATGTCGCCATCGGGTAAAAATGCCATGCCCCACGGGCGCGATAGTCCGCTCGCCACTACCTCTACCAGCACGTCGTACTCCACGGTTTCGAAGATCATCGGCAGGCTGTCGATCCCTGGCTTCTGGTAGCGGGGGGCCGGTTGCTGCTCGGCAGCATGCAGAAACTGCCCAGGCAGAGAAACCGAACAGAAGATTAGCAATGAACAAATCACCAGGAGCCTGGCGATACAGGAATAAGTACAGCGAGCAAAATTACGCATGATTACCTCTTTGTTCTAATTTTGTTGAGGACGGCACCTCAGTATTTGAGGGTACACCCGCCTCACTGGTAGATGGGCGAGTTTCGATTCACTGTTATTTCAACACATGGCGCTCCAGCATACGGCGGCGTACCACCGCGCCATACACATTACCTTCGGCGTCCACACCAACTCCCTCGGCACCGGAATGAGGATCCGTCAGCGGCTCCATATCTTCAATAAAAGCATGTACAGTGCCATCTACTGCAGACCCGATTCGTATTCCTTTCATTATCCCCATCAGCTCCCCCGCGCCGGTATCTGGTCCGGACTCCGAATCGGCCACGTAAATGGTGTCGTCTGGTGTGATGAAAACTCCACTAGGGCGACCGAACTGGCGCCATTCATCGATCAGTTCGCCTTGCTGGCTGAAAATCTGAATACGGTTGTTTTCCCGATCGCCCACGAACAGACGACCTCGGGAGTCCATCGCGATCGTGTGGGGTTCACTTAACTGTCCTGGCCCAGCACCCTTACTGCCAAACTCTCCGATGTAGCTGCCGTCGGCGGCAAATTGAACAATGCGATTATTCTGGCCGTTCCTGTGACTCTCGGCGACAAAAATGTCACCGTCCAGCGGATCCACCACCACATCGTTGGGCCAATGCAGTAATCCCGGCGCCGACCCGGCAATACCTTTTTCACCTAGGGTCATCAAAATTTCGCCGGCAGGACTGAACTTGAATACCTGGTTGCCTATTTCACCGTTGTCCCGTGCATCAGTTACCCAGAGATTGCCTTCCTGATCCACGGTGGCACCATGGGGAAACACGAACAATCCGCTGCCGAAACTGCTCAGCAGCCTGCCATCATAGTCATATTTCAGGATCGGCGGTTCACTGCGGCCGTCACAGGAATTGGCCTGGCAACGGTGTACCACGTAGATGAACTGACCGTCGGGAGAGGGTTCGACAGCGGTCACCGCCGCCCAATCGGTACCAGGAGGCAACTCGCCCCAGTCCCGCTGTGTTTCGTAGGGCCTGGCCAGATCATTGCGCACACCGTGCGCGACCGGAGCCGACGCCTGGGCAAGGGATTCCAGACTGAACAAAGTTGTTAAAAGAATGGTAACGACAAGCCCTGCTCTGTGCATCGCTGGCGTCGTCCACACTGTTGGTCTTGTCCTCTCTGTTCCCGCTATTCTCGCTATTCTTGCTGTTCTCATACTTTTCATTACCCCTTCGCTTCCTGGCTTTCTTTTCTCTCCCAACTCTCCAAGCTCTCCAAGCTCTCCAGACCAGACTCTCCAGACTCAGCCCTCCTGACACGCCTTGATCCCCCGTTTCCTGGGCTCTATCCTCTTACCTCTTACCTCTTACCTCTGACCTCTTACTTCTGACCTCTTACTTCTGACTTCCGGACCAGTTTCCGTTCGCAGGCCCAACACACCAGCCATATAAAAAGAGGTTGCGAAACAGTTTAGTGCGCCCCAAAAACAAAAGGCAGATTAGGAAATCCGCCTTTTGTAATTTACTCACCAACCTGTGGATAGTCCTATCGTAAATTAGTCACCACCCTGATCTATATACTTCCAGCGTGACGAACCGAAAAACATCTCGTCCCAGCTCTGCTCACCCCAGCCCAGTGTTCTGGACGGATCCGGATTGGCCGGATTCTGTGGTGAATTATCGAATGCCCCGACCGCAGTGATTTTTGTACCTGCCGGTACATATTTAGGCTCGGCGTATTCATAGTTCAGCTGCCAGTTATAACTGTAATTGGCGATATTGATCAGCTCCTCTCGAGTGCCATCCGGATAATCGGCGTAAAAGCGCATGTACTTACCACGGAAATGCATGTGAGCATAATGTCCGTACAGATAGGCATCCCGGTCGATAGTGATGCTGGCGGTCTGCTCAAAGTTCGGATGGTAGGCCGGTATGTCAGTCCAGTTACGCGTGAAAATACAGGCGCACTGACCGGACATCCGTTCGGTCGGGACCACACCGTCCGGGTAAAACCATAGACCGATCTTGCTGGCATCGGTAGTTTCCATCCCGTTAGTGGTGTAGTGCAGTTGCACTGCCAGACTCGAACCGGCCTTCAAAAGACCTCCCGTGTTGGGTTCTTCCAGGCGCGGTTCGGCACCGGGAATATAACCGGCAATGTTGGCCACGTCGTCACTACCGCCGCGGGTCTGGCGATCACCTTCAGGGCCGATCACACGAGTGATGGTATGATGCAGAACCGTGTGGTCACCGGCAACATACTGACTCCCGCGTACCCACTTGTCTTCATCGATATCGATGGGTACCACCAGATTGATGTAATCCAGCACGCCGGTTGAAGGAACGTTTTGCTCGGGAATGTCGATGACGAAATCCGGCTCACCAAAAGCCCATTCAGTCTCGGGCCAGGTCAGCTGGGCCAATGGATCATCGGCGCCTTCCATGGGCGACCCGGCTTCAATCCACAACATAAGTTTTTGCACTTCCTCATCGCTGAGGTTCATGGCGTTGCTGAAGTTGCCGATATGGGGGTCCACCTGAGCTGGCGGCATACGTTTGGTCATCACTACTTCACGAATCATTGGCGACCAGCCCTGGGCCATGCTGTGGCCGTCCAGCGCAAAGGGTGCTATGCCACCCTCACGATGACAGGAGGCGCAGTTGTCGGCGATTATGGGAGCGATATCCTTGGCGTAGGAAACATTAGCGGACCTGTAGCCGTAGATTACCGGCTCACCACTGAACGCCACTTCGGTACTGGCGATATCTGAGCCAGAGGTCACCGCCTCCAGCGCCTGCTCCAGCTCGGCGCCAACCGGGCCCCGAAATTCCACAGTGAATGCCTTCGGGTCGTAGATCAACACTTCGCCAACCTGGGTCACACCCAGCGCATCGGCTACCACCTGGGCATCATCCATCAGTACGGGGATGTCCATTCCCAGTGCAGTGATTTCTTTTGCTACTGCGTCCCTATTGAGCTTGCCCATAGGATTCAGCAGGAAAAATTCTACACCCTGCTCTTCAAAACGGGCTTTAAGTCTGGCATAAGCCGGCAGAGCTGCTTTTAAAGTATCGCTGCCATTAGCCTGCACCAGGAACACCACGGCATCGTGATCATCGTACCAGCTCATGTGGTGGAAATAGCCATGCTGGTCCAGCAGTGCGAAATCACCGACACGATCCGCCGCCGAGGCTACAACAGGCACAATTACCAACGAAAAGGTCAATAACCAATTGCGTATTTTCATAGAAACACTCCTGACTGTTTTATTGGTGTTTTCTGATTCTTCTGGTTCTTTCTATCTATTCCAGATTTTATTCCCTATTTGCCACCAGACACAGGCAGGTAGCTGATAGAAAAGTATATCTCTTGTTTGCGCCACTAATCCAACTCTTCTTGCTGCTATTTCGTGACTCAGTCTGCAGAGCAGGCGATGCGGCGAAAGCGCCGAAAAGGTGATAATGCCTGCTCATTGTGGTTCTGTACCGAATAGACTAAGCTCTTTAGATCCAGCCACTTAGAAGCGGGATGATCTATGAGAACACTAACAATACTCACTCCACTTTTCGTCGTGCTGCTGGCGGCCCAGACTTCAGCACAGAATTCGACTGACTACCAGATACCTCGTACCGAATGGAGCCAGCCCGATTTGCAGGGCGTATGGAATTTTTCCTCGGATGTTCCAATGGAAAGACCTGGGGAATTCGGCACCCAGCAATTCTTAACCACCGAGCAACTGGAAGAACGGCGCGCCCGTATCGAAGCACAGCGCGCTGCTGCCGACGCCCGAGCCGCCCGGCGGGTAATCAATCCCGACGCACCCCCGGTAGCCGATAGACCTGGAGGCTACAACGATTTCTGGGTGGAACGTGCCGGCATCGGTGACGATCTGGTGCGTACTTCACACCTTATCTACCCTGAGAACGGCCGAACCCCACCGCCGGCGGAAGGCGCCAATCTCCAACGTGGAGCCGGCTCCGGTGGTCCGGATGTGCCCGGAGAACGCCCTGTGCTTTACGTGGTAGGTGGTATCGCCAAGGACGGGCCGGAAGATCGTGGCCTGTCCGAGCGCTGCATCGTCGGTTTCAATTCCGGTCCGCCGGTGCGCCCCAGCCTCTACAACAACAACATGCAGATTTTCCAGAACCGGGATACCGTTGTGATCCTCACCGAGATGATCCACGACGCGCGCATTGTGCCCCTGGGGGACAAGCCGCCACTGAACAGCGACATTCGAATGTGGTCCGGAGACTCCCGTGGATATTGGGAGGACGATACCCTGGTAGTGGAAACCCGCAACTTCAACGGTCTGCGCCAGAGCTGGGGCAGTTATGGCAATAACTACGATGCCATACTGACCGAACGATTCACACGGGTGGCGTACGATACGGTCAATTACGAATTCACCGTGAATGATCCGTCCAGCTACTCGGACAGGATTACCGGCATCGTACCCATGACCAAGGTGGCTGGACAACTGTATGAATATGCCTGTCACGAAGGTAATTACGGCATGACCAACATCCTGCGTGGCGAACGCATGACCGAACAGCGAGCCGCAACCGGGAAAGAAACTGACTGAAAGATCCAGCAGACAATGGCTGGGAGCCGATGAGGAGTCAACGACACGGGTACCAGATGAGTGGTCAAAATAAATGGGGCCAGAGAATAAATACCGTATGTATTTATACATTGACCCCATTTAAAGCCCCTTGGTTTTATCCAACTCTGACACCGCTTAGCTCCCTTTAACCAGCCCACTTTTAAGAAGCAAAGGTGATAACAATGTCAATAAAATCGCAAAAAACCGTCAGCGCTCTGGCTTTTCTACTGCTGTTTTGTCTGGCCACAGGGCACGCGGCCGAAGAACCGGTTTCTACCACAGCTGGCCTGATTAGCGGTAAAAAACTGGATAGTGGTGTACAGGCTTTCCTTGGTATCCCCTATGCCGCACCTCCCGTGGGCGACCTGCGCTGGCAGCCACCGCAGCCACCGATTCCATGGCAAGGCGTTCGAACGACGGAAAATCACGGGCCAGCCTGCATGCAAAGGCGGGAAAACGTTTTCATGAGTGAAGACTGCCTGTTTATTAATGTGTGGACTAAGGCCGAAAGTGATCAAAAACTGCCGGTCATGGTGTGGGTACATGGCGGCGGCTGGACCAGTCATTCCAATAGCTATCCCACATACGACGGCGAAGCGTTTGCCGACAACGGCGTGGTACTGGTCTCCATCAACTACCGCCTTGGCGCCTTTGGCTGGATGGCCCATCCAGCGCTGTCCGCCGAATCGGAGCGCAACGTTTCCGGTAACTATGGCATCCTGGACGCCCTGCTGGCCTTGCAATGGGTGCAGGACAATATCGAGCAGTTTGGCGGCGACAAAGACAACGTCACGATTTTTGGTGAATCTGCCGGTGGTGCAAGTATGTATGCGTTGCTGGCAACCCCAATGGCCAAAGGGCTTTTTCACAAAGCAATCTCACAGAGCACCTGGATCACCACATCGAATGTCACCAATCTGAAGACTGCCAACGGTTTTTCCGAGAGCGCCGAGGATCGCGGCGCGACAGCGATCAGTAAAAAGTTCACCGAGCTAAACATTACAGCACCGGTAACCGCAGAGAGCATGCGCACCTTGGACGCACAACAGGTACTAGAGTTGGAACACCGGGTTTCCCTGGCAGTCGATGGCTGGCTCTACCCTGAGCCGCCTATGACTATCTTTGCCCAGGGTAAACACAATATCGTACCGCTGCTCGCCGGCTTCAATGATGGCGAAGGCCTGCTTTACACGCGCCGCAACAACGTGCCTGAGTCGATCACCAGCCAGCGCCAGGGGCTACTGGATCAGTTCGGCGCCGACCAGCCGGAACTCGTGGAACTGTACGCGGCAACCAGCGACGAGCAGATTTTCGACATGGAGGTCGATTTACGCACCGACACCAGTTTCGCCCGAGCAACCCGGGAGCTGGTTCATACCATGGCACGCACTGACGCGGACACCTACATGTATGTATTCACCCGCAATCTGCGTGATCCATCTCAGCGGTCCCCTCACTTCATGGAAGTCCAGTATGTCTTCAACAATCTTGGTCCGACGGCTTCAAGCACCGACCAGGATATCGCGCAACTGATGAACAACTACTGGGTACAATTCGCCACTACTGGCTCCCCTAATGGTGAAGGCCTGCCCAGTTGGCAAACCTACGACCTGGAATCCCGCCGTCAGCAAATCATTGGTGTAGAGGTCAAACAGGGATTGCTCTCTCGCACCAAGCACCTCGATGCGCTGGATCGATACCTGCTGCAGGGTTACGGGCTGTCTGGTCATTAGGGCAGCGACAGATAAGATTTAGTCTTGATTCCTGCAAAACGAATCTGTCCTCCTTTGCGCGATAATTAGGTGCCTATCAAATCTTAACGAAAGTAAACCATGTCAGAAATTGAAATGCAGTTTCCACTTCGCCAAAAACACAATCCGAGGTATTCCATGCAGATAAATCGCTCCCTTCCACCAGCAATTACACAGTCCGTATTCGCCTTGCTGAGTCTGGTATGGCTGACCACAGCCTGGGCACAACAACCCCCTCCCCCACCAGGTGCGTACGATGCTGCCCCCTATCTGGGCGAAATACGAAACAATTACCTGTATGGCGATATCTGGGAACGGCCACAACTTTCTGCCCGTGATCGCAGCATGATTACCGTGGCAGTAAATCAGGCACTTTATGCAACCAACGAGCTTCGCCTTCATATGGGTCGGGCGCTGGATAATGGTGTTACCCAGGCGGAAATCTCTGAGATCATCGCCCATGTGCTCTGGTATTCAGGTTTCCCGACTGGCGTTAACGCCGCCAGAGTGGCCGCCGAAGTGTTTGCCGAACGAGGCCTGCCAACCACCCCGCCTGGTGCCTCGGCACGGCAGGTTCCAGATGAGATCGACGAAGAATTTCCAGGTGCTTTCCCCCAGACACCTTATCTGCGCGATATGCTCAATCAACTGGTCTACGCAGAAACCTGGAAGCGCGAGGAGCTATCTCCGCGGGATCGCAGCATGATAACAGTCGCGGTGGGGACGGCACTCTACGCTTCCAGCGAAGTCCGTTACCACACCGGTCGGGCATTGGACAATGGCGTTACCCAGGAGGAAATCTCCGAGATAATTACCCATGTTACCTTCTATGCCGGGTTTCCAACAGGCGTCAATGCCTCCCGGGTGGCAGCCGAGGTGTTCGAAGCCAGGGGCCTGCCTCTGCCCGACAACAACCGTTTTCCAGGGGCTCCCTACCTCGACGAACTGGTCAGCGGACTTGTGTTTGATGAAACCTGGTCCCGCCCACAGCTGTCGGCACGGGACCGCAGTCTGGCGGTTATCGCCATGACCATGGCCGCCTATCAGACCGATCAGCTACGCGTCCATTTGAATCGCGGCCTGGACAACGGCCTCACCCCACAGGAACTTTCCGAACTGATGGCGCAGATTACTCTGTATGCTGGCTTTCCGTCCGGGGTAAACGGTTCGCGCACGCTGGCAGAAGTACTGCAGGCAAGAGGTATCCCATTGCCGGAGTAAGCAATGCACAACCAGTTTTGGCGAATTGGTTTGGCAAAGTGTTTTGGCTGAGAGTTCCGGCTAAGTATTTCAGCTGAGAGTTTTGGCTGAGAGTTTTGGCTGAGAGTTTGGTAAAAAGTTTGGTTAACGGCTTGGTAAGAAGCATGGTAAAAAGCCTTCTGCAATAAAAATAAAGGGGTTGGCATATGACAAAATCACTTCGAACCGTCCTGCTCAACCTGTTGCTGCCGGCTGTCTTGGCGATATCCAGCAACAGCAGTGCCCAACCCCGGCAGGCAGCCTTCAACCCGGGCGAACATCCTGGTGCCGGTATTTTCCAGGATAACTGCGCAAGCTGCCACGGTGATCCCGACATTCCTCGGGCACACAGCTTGCAGACACTGCAAACTATGTCGGCAGACGACCTGCAGCTGGCGCTGACCGAAGGTCTGATGGCAGCACAGGGTGCCGCCCTAAGCCCGACTGCACGAACGCTGCTGATTGATTTCCTGGCAAGGGATAACGACGACAGCTGGGTGGCTGCTATGTTTTGTGATTCAGCAGATCGTCAGGTTGATCTGGACCAGCCCGTCTACCTGTCCCGCTTTGGAATCGACGAAAATAATTCCCGGTACATGAGCGCTGAACAGGCAGGGCTGGGCAAAGACGACATGGGGGGCCTGGAGCTTGCCTGGGCGATCGGCTTTCCAGGCGCCGGTGCATTGCGCAGCTCACCGGTGCTGGTAGGTGACACCTTGTTTTATGCAGCTAACGGTACTCGCAAGATATTTGCTCTCGATGCGGAAAGCGGCTGCGCCAGGTGGGTATTCGATTCGCCAACTCGCTTACGCTCTTCGTTAACCTACGGTCTGCTGGGCAGCAATGGACCAGCAGCAGTTATCTACGGCGATGCAGTCGGCTTCGTTTATGCACTCGATGCGAAAAACGGCCAGTTAATCTGGTTGAAAGATGTTCGAAGTCACGGACGCGGCATCCGCATCACTGGTGCACCGCTCCTGCATGACAACAAGGTCATCGTACCTATCTCCAACTCAGGTGTTGGAACGGCGGCTGATCCAAACTACGAATGCTGTGAGGGTCATGGGGCCGTTACCGCACTCAATGCATCAGACGGTGAAATTCTCTGGGAATACCACACCATGCCAGAAGCGCAGTACACCGGTTCGGTAAATGCGCGAGGCATCCCTCTCAAAGGTCCCTCCGGCGCGCCTATCTGGTCGACACCTACCGTGGATACCAACCGCGGACTGATCTATGTCACGACGGGAGAAAACACCTCACACCCAGCCACCGATACCAGTGATGCCATCATTGCCCTAAATCTGGAAACCGGTGAGCCACGCTGGCTATTTCAGGGCCTGGAAAGAGACGTCTGGAATATGGCCTGCGGGCGAAACCGGGATCGCGCCAATTGTCCCGACCAGGAACAAAGCGCACTGAAAGATTACGATTTTGGCGGGTCTGCAATTCTGGTGAACACTGAACATGGCGATATTTTACTGGCGGGTCAAAAATCTGGAGATCTGTGGGCACTGGAGCCCGACACTGGTGAGCTGCTGTGGCAGCAACGCATCGGCGACGGCACCGCGTTGGGCGGCAACCACTGGGGAATCGCCAGCGACGGCACCCGGGTTTTTCTGCCAATCAATGATCCTGGCGTGGCACGGGAAGGCTTCACACCGCGACCTGGCATGTACAGCTTCTTTGTCACCAGCGGCGAGCCCAGCTGGTCTTACCGCTTACAACCCGCTTGTGAGGCAGGTCGGGACCAGCGTGTAAATGCCTGTCGCAGTCGCTTTGGCATGTCGGCAACCCCACTGTTGGTGGATGGCGCATTAATCAGTGCGGGAATCGATGGTCGTTTGTATATCTTCGACAAAGACTCGGGAGAAATACTGTTTGAGTATGACACCGTGCGAGAGTATTCCACGATCAATGGCGTGGCCGGCATCGGTGGCTCTATCGACAGTCACTCCATTGCAGCTGGCGGCGGGATGCTGTTCATTGGCTCCGGCTATGGTCGCTTCAACCAGACTCCCGGCAATGTGCTGCTGGCATTCAAACCCCGCGATTGAAAATCAGTACCCGGTATTGGTTGACCTACATCAACTTCTTCCTCTTTGACGTCTCTACAATGAACCGCTATCGAGCAGAAAGTCGATATCCCCTAACGCGGAGATTGTCCCATGAAAAAAACACTCTTGCTGACCAGCGCTGCGTTATCTCTGGCCCTTTTTAATCCTGCAGGTTTTGCGCAGTCGCTGATCGATGGTGTCTACAGCTCACCAAGCGGTGAAAACGGCCGCGGTTCCTGCCAGTTGACCATTACCAGTCTTGGCGAAGAAACCAAATACGGTGACCAGCTGTTCAGGCTGGAATCTTCCGGTGAGGGCGCCTGTGAATGGAGCGCCATTGGCATGTCCAAGAACTTCGCTATTACCGCAGGCTCGGTTACCGGCGGTGGAGTACCCACATTCGTAAAGCTGACATTCCCGTTTGGTCCGGCTGGCAAGCGTATTCAGATGACGTCCTTTGACGCCGACGGCGCGGTTCGTAACGAGGAAATATTTGTTCAGAGCAACGACTCTCAGTACCTGGCCGAATAAATCTGCCCAGACTCACTGACCAGGCGCCCGGTTGTGTTCAGCCGGGCGTGTTTGCGCACAATTAAAATCACACCCTGTCAATCCTGGCAATTCCTTAAATGCCCACTTAACAAATCAGGGCATATCACTCCACTTCCCCTGCCTGTCATAACCTGTCGAATGTTCACATATTCATAACCCGCTGTCGCAATTTGCATTTTTTGTTGCGCTATTCCGTTGACTTGCCAGATTTTGCTGGTAACCTCAGGAAAAAAATATCAAAATGGATTTTGCGACATGGATATACCTGCCGAAATACTGGTCAACCGCTACAGCGATCATGGGGCATGGCTGCCCTGGGACACCCGCTCAGTCCATGATCTGCTTGCTGAAAAGAGCGATACCAGCTCCATACGCACCACTGAACGCTCTCTCGAATCATCGGACCTGATCCCCAGCTCACTGGAGATCGACCAACTGGTTGATGAGTTCAGTCGAGCACCTCGCCGCAACGTACTTGATGCCTTACAGCAAGACGCTAAGCGCAAACGGTTTGTCACGCTGCTACTGCAGGAGCACACCAATGAGCGCGGCCTCCGCGTGCTGTTCAGCAATGACCTGCGTGGCGGGCGTCGCTGGGTTTACCTGAAATCTGCTGATGACACTCAGGAACTGATCGACGGTTTGCT
>Ga0070726_10000513_pt1 | contig 47137 bp, 32 predicted proteins | sample tdAd471_FD_67275 | JGI IMG/M metagenome (GOLD analysis project Ga0070726, IMG submission 67275) | Marine sediment microbial communities from the Atlantic coast under amendment with organic carbon and nitrate - tdAd47.1 | ecosystem: Environmental > Aquatic > Marine > Coastal > Sediment | place...
CAGGCACAGGTCGGTGACGATCGAAAAGCCGAGCACTCGCAGACTGGCGTGCTTCGCGACGATGACTTCCGGCACCGTCGACATTCCGACAACGTCCGCCCCCATGCCGCGCAGCATCCGGTACTCGGCCCGCGTTTCGAGATTCGGACCGGTGACCGCGATGAAGACTCCCGTGTGCGCTCGGATGCCGAGGTCCAGCGCCGACTGGCTCGCCAGTGAAATCAGCTTCTGATCATAAGGCTCGCACATGTCCGGAAATCGCGGACCGAGGTTATCGTCGTTGATGCCGCGCAGCGGGTTGTCACCCATCAGGTTGATGTGATCCTCGATGACCATCAGGTCGGCCAGCTGCTGCTGCGGATTCATTCCGCCCGCCGCGTTGGTCACGATGAGGATCTCAATCCCGAGCGCCTTCATGACGCGCACCGGGAAGGTGACCTGCTGCATGGAATAGCCTTCGTAGAAATGGAAACGGCCTTCCATCGCGACGATGGGCACGTCCGAAAGCTTCCCGCAGACCAGCTGCCCGGCGTGAGATTCCACGGTCGATTTCGGGAAGTGCGGAATCTCTTCGTAGCGGATGACGGCTTCCTGCTCGATCTGCTCAGCCAGTCCGCCGAGCCCCGTTCCCAGAATCAGTCCGACGCGCGGCGTCCCGCTCCACTTCTCGCGAACCGCCGCTGCCGCTTCATCAATCTTCGCTGCCAGTCCCAGCACGCTCAGCTCCTTCGTTTCGTAACCCGCTTTCGTCGTCCACACCGCGACTCTCGATTGCTCCGGGAAAGTACGCCAAACCGAGCGTGGCTGCCACCAGAGACGACACATCGAAGTCCGACCGGCATGCCTCATCAATGGTCAGCGACGCTGTTCTTTCAGTCCCCGGCTTCGGGTACGATGAACCGCGTGGGCCGCACGACTTCTCCTTGCGATCGAGACAGGACCAATGTCGACAGAGACTCCGCTTGCCGCACCGGAACCGACTGCAGCGCCGAAGACTCCGGCCAGTCCGCTCATCCCGCGACTGCACGCGGGCGACCGTCTGACACGCGACGAGTTCCTGCGCCGCTACTTCGCGATGCCCGACGTCAATCACGCTGAACTGATCGAGGGAGTTGTCTACATGCCGTCACCCGTTTCCGCATCGAACCACGGTGAACCACATTTTGATCTGTTGACCTGGCTGGGAACCTACCGTGCCTACACGCCGAAAGTACGCGGCGGCGACAATTCGACATTGATGCTCGACATCGATAACTGCCCGCAGCCGGACGGTTACCTGCGGCTGCTGCCCGAGCACGGCGGCCAGTCCAAAGTTGTCGACGGGTACATCGAAGGTGCTCCGGAGCTGGTCGCCGAGGTCGCGGCCAGCAGCGTCAGTTACGACCTGCATGACAAGCTGAACGCGTACCGCCGCAATGGTGTGAAAGAGTACGTTGTCTGGCAGGTGTGGGACCGCGAAGTCGTCTGGTTTCAGCTTCACAAAGGCCAGTTTGAAAAGCAGCCGCTCCCCGACGACGGCATCTTCCGCAGCCAGAGCTTTCCCGGCCTGTGGCTTGACGCGAAAGCCGTCGTTGACGGCAACCTCCCGCGCGTGCTCGAAGTCCTGCAGCAGGGCATCGCCAGTCCCGAGCACCGTGACTTTGTCGCTCAAACCAGCGAGACTCCGCCGACACAACCTGCGGAGTAAAATCCGCTGGGCCGATTCGACCGTCGTCGCCAACCCTCGCCGAGGAGCCTGCCGTGCTGCGTTATCTGCCTGTCATGATCATGCTCTCTTACAGTTTGTGCACAATGACGCCCCCTCTTTCTGCCGCAGAACGGATCGGCGAATTCGAGATTCGCAGCCTCAAGTTCACGGGAGGCGATTATCAGGACGAAGAGTTTCGATACCTCGTCCTTCCACCGACGACAGTCGAACCCGGAAAGCAGTACCCGCTGGTGCTGTTTCTGCATGGAGCCGGCGAACGAGGCAACGATCCTCAGAAGCTGCTGCCGCACTTTCCGACGCAGATGGCGAAGCCGGAGTGGCGCGAGAAGTTTCCTTGCTACCTGGTCGTGCCGCAGTGCCGCGACGGAGTGATGTGGATCCACGCGAAGTGGTCCGACAAGGAGTCATCGCCGATGCCCGCCGAGCCGACGGCTCAATTGCAGATGGCCAAAGCGGTGCTCGACAAGTCGCTGAAAGAACTGCCCGTTGATCACGACCGCGTCTACCTGACGGGCCTGTCGATGGGCGGCTTTGGTTCGTGGGAACTCGCGATGCGGCACCCGAATCTGTTTGCGGCTCTGGCCCCCGTCTGCGGAGGCGGCGACGAAGCTCAGGCCGCCCGCCTGAAGAACATCCCGATCAGAACGGGACACGGAACCGCCGACACCGTTGTCTGGCCGATCCGCTCACAGCGCATGGTCGACGCTGTGAAGAAAGCCGGCGGCAGCATCAAGTACACCGAGTACAAAGGCGTCGGCCACAACTCGTGGACTCCGTTTTATTCGCAGCCGGACGGCGTCGTTGCCTGGATGTTTCAGCAGAAACGCAGGCCGTAAGGAAGGCGTTCAAAACAACTTCCCGTTTTACAGTGGCACCTCACTCCGCGACGTAGGCCTGGCAATTGGGCTGGCCTCGCGGAGCGAGGCGCCACTATGGGGAAGTTGTTTCGGACACATTCCGTAAGACTCACTTGCCAAGGCTCGCAGCAGGTGGGCAGCGGCTTCCGCTACTTCTGATGCCCAACCCAGGCGAGGCCGGGTTTGTCGACGCGGAAGGTGACCAGGCGGCCGAGGTCGACCTCGGTGACGTACGCCGTCCGACCGTCCGGTCCGCCGAAGCAGATGTTGCTCAGACGCTTGCCGGGCAGCGTGATCTCGCGCAGGACTTCGCCTTGCGGTGAGAGCTTGACGACCGTGCCCTTTCCGTAACGCGTGATGTAGAGGTTTCCGTCGACATCGCAGCGCATACCGTCGAAACCGAAGTCGTCAAACTTCTTCACCAGCCGCTTGTTCGACAGCGTTTTGTCGGCGGTGATCGAGAATGCCCAGACGTTGCGCTGCTGGCTCTCGTTGACGTACAGCGTGCGACCGTCCGGGCTGACTTCGATGCCGTTGGTCGTGCCAAGATCGTCTGCGAGTTTCGTCACCGTTCCGTCGGTGTCGATCCGCCACAGCTGCCCTCCGCCGTTGGCCCAGTCTGGATCGCTGGCATAGAGCGTGCCGTCGGCGTCGATGGCCAGATCGTTCGGCTGATTCATCTGGGCGTTGTGTCCCAGCACTGTCACCTTCTTCGATTTCGGATCGACTTTCAGCACGTTGTGGCCCGTGTAATCGGCGACGTAGAAATTTCCGGCCCGGTCGAAGCGGATTCCGTTCCCGACGCTGCCTTCAGGGAGTTCGACGAAGACTTCACCGGTGCCCTGCGGAGTCACTCGCCCGATTGTCCCCTGCTTCTCGAAGTTCACCGCGAAGATGTTGCCGGTCGCGTCGCAGGCTGGACCTTCGATGCCGGCGGTGAATTCGTGCGGCCTGGTCAGAGGCCGAGCGACAAACAGCGGCTCGTCCGGCGAGAACACAATGTCAGCCGAACCGCCGAATTTCGCCGGCAGCGGAATGTTTGAGAAATCGCCGTCGCCGATGCGCATCTGCCACCGGCCAGCGAGCGTCAGCGAACGGTCGCCGGACGTCACAACCGGCGGGTTCGAGGCCAGCGCTGCGGGACCATCGGCCCGCACGACCAGCAGGTTGTGATCACCCGCTTCGATCCTTTCGCCGGGTAGTTCGATCTCACTCTTCTTGCTGTGGCGGTCGAGCGGATGGTCGTTCAGCCAGGCGTCAACTCCTCGAGGCAGTCTCAGCCGAACGCCACCGCCGGCGGACCACTCGTGCGGAATACGCAGCACACAGCGATACCACGCAGGGCCGTCGTAGTCAGCCAGCAGTCCGTTCGATTGCTTCCGCCAGTCGCCCGGGACATTCACGCTGACCCAGCGCTGTTCGTAATCCCGTCGCGACTTCGCGACGGCTGATACCGCCTTGCCGCCACCGCTGCCAACCGACGTCAGCTCGAACGGTGCGCCTCCGAGAATCTGGTCACTGGTGATCGACGGGCAGACGTAACGCTCGACGTGAGAGACGACGAGTTCCGTGCCCTTCATATGCGACACGTACGGCCAGCGTTTCGGGTTGTACATCGTGTCGGTCATGTCGCGCATCAGGACCGTGTGCTTCCCGTTACGAACCATCTGTCGCAGGCCGAACGGTCGACCGAGCACGCACATGTTGAGATGCACGCCGGTCAGAATGACGTTGCGAATGCCGCGAGCTTCCAGCACGTTCCAGACTTCGTCGCCGCGATCGCTGATGTAGTCACGTTCGCCGTCGATCGTGATCAGCTTGTTCTGCGACTTCCACGGGGTTCCCGCCGGACGCCCCATCGCCGTGAGCTTCGCGGCCCACTCAGCGTGCTCTTGCGGATCGTCGTCCTCGCCACCGTCCGACTGATCGACCGGATAATTCGCGCGTTCTTCGGTCGGAATCGCCGAGCACCACTCTTTGACGGCGTACGGCTGATGCGCCGCCTGCGGAGCCAGCATCGCGCGCTGCCGTGCCGGATGATCTTTGTAAGCGTCCATGCAGTCGCTGGGCGAATGGATAATCGTCACGCCCTGTTCGCGCGCTTTGCCGAGAACGTCATTCAATCGCGGAGCGAACTGTTCGAGCCGTCGCACGGCGTTCAGACAGTGATGCAGATCCCACACGTCGCAGACGATGATCGCCGTCTCGTGAGGTTTCCACTGTTCCTGCCGAGTTCGGGTTTCCCACTCCCCACTGCCAGCCGGCTGCTCACTCTGGTACCGCAGTTCCAGTTGCAGAGGCTCGACGGCCCGGACGCGCTCCGCTGACATCATCAGGCTCGACAGAATCAGGCCAACGCACAGACGACTCATCACTGGTTCTCCCGCAGGTGCCATCAGAAACGTGATCTCGCGTGCCGTGAGCCCGGCGACGGACGAGCCTCGGATTCGCCTGGGACCGTCGCCCGGAAACAACGCGTGCCTCACACGGACGATAAAGAGCGTAGCGAAACTCGCGCAGAGTTTCGGCAATGGCGGCACGAGTTCCCCGACTCTGTGCGAGTTTTGCAGCGACCGTTCCTCGGTCGCGCATCGCCGATTTCGAGCAGCTATCGTGCGTCGCATTGAGCCCTTCCTGCAGAGAATTGAAACGGGGATCGCTATGAGTGCTGCAGAATCTCGCTGTCGGCTGGTCGTCGGCAGTCGCAATCGAAAGAAGATCGAGGAGATCGCGTTGCTGCTCTCGCCGCATGGCGTCGAGGTGGTCGGCGTCGCGGACTATGCCGATGTGCCGGAGGTCGTCGAGGACCGCGACACGTTCGCCGGCAACGCCGCGAAGAAGGCATCCGAAACGGCGCAGCATCTCAAGCAGTGGGTCCTGGCCGAGGACAGCGGCATTTGCGTGGACGCTCTGAAAGGAGCCCCCGGCGTTTATTCGGCACGCTACAGCGGGGAAGACGCGACCGACGAAAAGAACAACGAGAAGCTGCAACGCGAACTCGAAGGCGTCCCCGCTGAACGTCGCGGCGCCGGTTACACCTGCAGCGTCGCGGTCTCCGCTCCTGACGGCACAATCCGTCTGACGCAGGAAGGCACCTGCCGGGGCCGCATTCTCGAAGAGGCTCGCGGCACCAACGGCTTCGGCTACGACCCGTACTTTCTCGTTCGCGAGTACCATCGCACCTTCGGCGAACTGAGCCCGACGGTCAAAAGCCACATCAGCCATCGGGCGCGCGCTTTCGAACGCTGCATCCCGCGGCTGGTCGCTTTGCTGAAGTCCGAAATGCCCGAGCTGTTTGACCGCTGAGGCCGCGACTTGCCGACTGCCCGACCGGAACGCCTACGGGTAGTCGAGTGTGATCGTCACGGGCTGGCTGGAATCAGTGACGCGAATCTCGACCTGCTGAACCGACTTGTCCTCGGTATCGACACGGCGGGCGTCGGCGTTGAGGAACGGCTCGTCGGTGCTGAAGCGAGTGACCGGCTGGCCCGTGCGCGTGTCGATCGCGGTCAGCTCGTAACGCGGTTTCTTCAGGTTGCCTCCGTCGTCAGTGCGTGTGTGCGAACTGGCAAGCAGAACGACGGGCAGGTTGCGTGGCTGAGGCTTCAGCAGGAAGTCCGGAGGCACCTGCGTTTCCCAGGCGATCTCGGTTTTGAGCAGGTCGACACCGCAGGCGTAGCCATTGACGGGCGAATGCTCGCGAGCAGCGGAATTCAGCCGGTTCACGCCCGTGCGAAATCGATTCGTCAACTGCCGTGTAAAGACCACGAACCCGCTGGTCGTCGCGTGAAAGTGCAGTTCGCCCGGCGACTGCTGAAGCGGCTGAGTCTTCAGGTCGGCCAGGACGGCCCCGTTCGCCAGATCCCGGACCTGCAGCTGACCTTCGCGATGAAGCGTGATCAACCACGATTCGAACGGCAGCGAAATGACGGAACGCTCGCTGGCGAATTCCCAGCTCCGCTCGCCGGTCAGCACGTCAAGGCCGAAGAACTCCAGCTGGTTCTCGCGCGGAGTGATGAAGACGGGCGAGGCACCGGAAACCGAGACCAGAAACGTCCGCTCGGGAAGATCGAAGGTCGCCAGCAATCGACCAGTGGAGGTCTCAAAAACGCGCGACTGCGACGGAGCGGTTTCCGCGAGAACCAGCAATCGGTCATCACCAAACACGAAGCCTTCGGCCGACGGAGCAGGACGCTCCCAGAGCAACTCGCCACTGCGGGCATCGACCACATGCAGACGGTTACTCGATCGCCAGACCAGTGTCGTTGGAGTCAGCAGGTCGACTGCTCCCAAAGCCCGCGATCCGGACTTCAGACGATAGGTCGAAACGAGCATCCCGAACTCGAACGACTTCTGTCCGAACGGCAGCAGAGCCGGGTCGTTGCCGATTAACGACCGCGACCACAACGCTTCCGGCGGTGACGAGGAGGCATCGAACACGGTCATGTCCGCGTTGACGACGATCGCCACGAGGCTGCCGCCGGTGAGCCAGACCGCGCGAAACCGCTGCCGTCCCAGGTTCGGAAATCCGGGGACGTTGGTCGCCGGGATCGTCCATTGAACGCGACCATTGGCGTCGATCGCGGTCAGGCCTTCGACCGACATTTCCATCGTCCAGCCATCGAACATTTCGGACGCATTGCCCAGTCGTTCGACGAGGATCCGGGCCGGCACCAGTTCTTCCGGCGGGTCGACTTCCTTCAGCGTTTCCTCGGGCACCTTCTCCGGCCAGCTCACGGAAGCCCGCGCGGATTTGACAACGTCCGACGCCGACCATTGCGTTTCGAGTTCGGCCAGCGACCTGCCGTCCAGCAGCGCTGTGTCAGCAGCGATCTCGTACCGACGCATGATCAACTGGAGCCGCCGCGCAGCCGCTTGCCAGGCCGCAGCTTGTCCCGCGCTTACGTACGCTTCCGCGAGTGCCGCCTGCCCCTGCGCAGCTCGGACTGGTAATTCCGACGCGATCATCAGGGCCAGCAGTCGCTCGACCTCGTGAATGCGTTCCGGTGGCTGGGACGCGGCCAGATCCAGCCGGACCTCGTCCGCACTGGCGTGCCACGACAGCAGAGTCAGCCAGTTGTGCAGCGCCGAGTCACGTTCTGACGAGGGAGCCTGCCGAGCACCATTGAGCCGGTCTGCAATCGTCTTTTCGATCTGTGCGATCTGAGACGCAGCGTCGTCCGCCAGCGTTGCCGAGCGGTAAACGGTGGCCAGCCGACTGGCGACCCACCGTGGCAACGGCAGAGTGACCCCCTGGTCGACGATCACTGGCCAGTCGCCGTCCTGCTCCGGCGGGCGACGTACGGTCTCGGCGAGGGCCAGCAACTGGTTAAAGGCGGCAGCGAACTGGCCTTCCCGCAACAGGCTGTCGGTCTTCACACGCTCCATTGTCAGCCGGGTGCCAGCGTCGAGCGCGATCTCATCGAGCAGGTCGAACAGTTGCTGATCGAGAGTTTCTCCCTGCTTCTGCATCTCCAGAATCTGACCGATCAGCAGCGTCTCGGCGTCGCTCTGCAAACGAGCCAGCTCTGTGCTCGCGGAATCGGTTGGCGGCGCGTCATCTGGCGGCATCTGCTCTGCGAGTGTGGCGAGTGTCTGCAGGAGGTCGTCCATGCCGGAACGGTCACCGTTATGCAGCCGCAGTCGGGCTCGGGCGAGCAGCGTTGCCGGCGCGTCCGGTTGCCTGTCGATCTGTCGCGCCAGCCGCGTCCGCAGTTCGGAGATCGATTCGAGACCGACGACTGAATGGAAGCTCTGCGAGACAAGTCGTCCGTCAGCAGCCGCCAGGTTCCCGAGCCGCTGACCTTCCGGCATCGTCGATTCCGCCAGGACTCGCCCGCTTTGCAGATCGAGACTCAGAATCGCGCCCTTCTGCGACGCGACCGGCGGCAGCAGAGTTTCGTCGGCGGCTCGTTCTTTCTTCTCGTCGTCGCTGGTCTTCCCGGCAGGCGGAACGATGACGGAAACGGGCAGATGATAAGTCTCGCCGCTGCGAACGCCTCGCCCGGCGGGAACCCGGTTCTCAAACGCCACGCTCCACCGCGTTTCGCCGCTGTGCAGATCGAGCGACCGCACGCCGTAATGCCCAGCGAGGATCACCTGCCGGCCATGAACCGTTGCAACGAAGAGGCTGTCGCGACGCGGCTGCTTCCACAGCACGTCACCGGTGACGACGTCCAGACAGTTCAGCACCGGCGAGTCGACGGCAGCGAGAATCAGCCGGCCTTCCGCAGCAACCGCGAGAGTTTCCCGCCAGCGGTTCAAGTCGTCCTGCAGATCAGTATTCATCGGCTGCGCGTTCGAACGCATGGTGACCGGCAGCCGGGCGACCGGTTGAATCGAACTCGGGTAAGTGCTCATCCAGACGATGCGCTGTTCACCGGGCTCGATGGCGTAAACCTGTCCGGACGACGTCGTGCAGACGAGCAGTCCGTCGACAACCACTGGAGCTTCGCCAGTAATGCGGCGCACGGCTTCGTTAATCGCCGGCGCTATCACCTCGCCCAGCTCCTGCTGCCAGATGGTCGCTCCCGTGGCCGGGTCAAGCTGCAACAGAATCGCCTGACCGTCGTCTTCAGCAGTGATGTACAGGCCGTCGTCGAGGCACGCGGGCGGTCCGAGAAAGAAACGACCGGCGCCGGGCAACCGCGGCGTGTCCGAGACGCCGCCCACTTCCCAGAGCAACCGGCCCGTCGCGAGGTCGACCGCGCGCAGTGTGTTCGAGCTTTTCGGAATGACTTCGGTCAGTCGTGCCATCCCAAACCGGGTCGCTCGCGATGCGACGCCGCCCCCGTTCACAAAATAAACCCGCTCTCCGTCACTGCTGATCGTGCCGGTTGTGCGGTCGAGCCGGGTGCGTGCGCGGAGCAGCGCTTCCTGGGCCTGGTTGACGGGGCTGCGGATCTCCGAGCGGGGAAAGTTCAGCGCCTTTTTGGCACTCGCCAGATTGAACTGCTCAGCAAATGCCGCGTCCTGCTGAAACGATTCCCAGACTAGAGATCCGGTCGCGACATCAACCGCGCGAACCCGGTCGAAGGTTCTCATGACGGCCTTGTCGCCGACGATCAGCGGCTGTCCTGCCGGCAACCCAACCTGAGCTTCTTCGATGTCGATCCGGTCGAGATACTCGATCGCCAGTTCGACCATGCCTGCCATTTGAGCGGGCGTCTGAGGATACGGCTCTTCGTCATAGTCGGCCCACGGTGTGGCAAACGGCGCTCGGTCCTCTGGCGTCGGTCGTTCGGAAAAGCCATCGGTGAAGGCCTGCCACTGCACTCGGCCGGTTGCCGCAACGGGCGCGACACTGTGTGTATTCGTGGCCGAACCTGCCGGGTGCCGCCAGTCGCCAGAGTCGCTGTCACCGATCGACGTTCCGAGCCGCGACGTTCGCAGGCTGTCGACCAGCTCACGATTCGCCGTCGATCGAACCTGCCTGATCGCAGCGGCCTGCGAGGACGAACCGGCATCCGCCGCCTCATTCGGAAAGGTCTCTGTCAGCCAGTTCTGCAGTTCGGCGACGGCCAGTCCCGCCTGATCTTCGCGCTGCAGCAACAGCCACGCGGCGGCAATCGTCAGTGTGAGTCGCGGTTCCCGATCCCGGCGTGCTTCGGGCGAATGTCGTAGCCGATCAAGATAGTGAATGGCGAGTGCCGGCCGACCGGCGTCAAGACTGCGAACGCCAAGCTGCTCAGTCGCCTGCCAGCCCGCCGGAGTTTCGACAAAGCGGCTGGCAACCGACGCGACGGCGCGGACGTCGCCTTTGTCTGCGGCGCTGCGAAGCTGAGCGGCCGCGGTTTCGGAATAGAGCTTCCGCCAGGCCTGCTTGCCCTCGACCGGCAGGCTGATGATGAACTCCGTCACCGCCCGCTTCAGGCTGATCCGCGGCCCGTCGACAAAGCGGCCAGCGAAGCCGCCTCCGGGACGCAGCGCGTTCAGCGGCGAAATCAGCGAGTCGGAATCGGCGGCCAGAATCGCCTGCAGCTCGGGCAGCTCCTGCAGCCAGTTGATCGTGTCCGGCGCTGACTGGCCGATCTCGCTTTGCACCGTGATGAAGGTCTGCACGCGCTGGCGGGCGTCGAGCGTCAGCCCCGGCGGAACGGCCCATTTCGTCGACTGGAAACCGGGGCCGGGAACCACCTGCGGGAAGGCCGCGTTCGGTGCGTCATCGGGCGGAGGCACGGGCGGCTGCGCGATCAATCGGGCCGCCGGCAGGAGAGCGAACACGGCCAGCAGCAGCATTGCCCGCAGCGCCGTCGCGTCGCCATGTTCGTCCGTGTTTCGCATCACCATGTCCGATTTGCCCGGTTCGACTCCGAGGATCCTCGGCGGAGCATATCGCAAACGGCTTTTCGGACACAGAAAACAGAAAAGGCCCGTCGTCCTGACGGGCCTTTTCCGGGAGAGAGGGATGGCACTGGAGACAAGCGCACCCACACGTTGCATCGGGCCAGCGGCGAATGGCGAATCGCCGCGGCAGTGTTCGGTCAGGCGGGCTCAAAGCGCCCGTCAGGGAAGATTCTCATGCCGGGACCGGCTTCGTCTGGAGGGGTCGCGAAGAGATGAATCCGCACGGGATTACCGCCGACCTTGCCACTGATCGTGACGTAGGCCTGCGGTTCGTCAACGTGCTCCGCGTTCTCCGGGAAGACGCTCCAGAAAAACTCATCGATCTCCTGAAAACGAGCGAACAGCGTCTGCAGATCGATTTCAAAACTCATCGGACGCATCTGGCCGTCCAGCGGGCCGCCGACGATTTCCGTCGTGCCGAGGTACATCCGCACGACCCACGTTTCTTCTTCGAGCTGACAGTCGAAGCCGACGCGGGCGACACCGGTGAGCGGCTCGAACAGCTCGGCCGTTTCCTCAATGACTGTCGTCAGCCATTCGGGACGGACGTCGCGCTTCTTCTGTCCGGGCTGCCAGTTTTCCATCTGCTTCATGAGGTGCTGCACAAGAATGTGGGAACGGCTCACAGTCGGCTCCATCAGAAAAACGTCAGCGGGGTCAATCAAAGTGGCAATCAGAAAAGTGTGAGCATCCGGCTGGAGCTAAGCACACGCAGGTCAGGTTGGTCCAGGAACCCGAATCCGTTGTGCCCCGTTGCGGGAAAGACCGCAGCAGGGAAGTTCGCTCTGACACGAAACTCAATCGTTCTTGCGTTGGTACTGCGGGTATCGGCGATCACTCGGCGGGCGCGCACGGAAAGGCACACTCGCCGCGCACTCCGGGCGACTCGCCGTGCATTGCTCCTGCCGTGCCGGAGTACGCGTTGGTCCCGATGAGTCCTGAAGAACCGCTCGTTCACACACGACGCATCGTGCCGCTGGATCCGGCTGCAACGGCCAGACGCGGTCGTGCCGCGTTGCCCAGTCGCCCCGTAACGGTGGTTACGGTTGTTGCGTCGCGCGTCGCGGGACGAGACCGTTCGCCGCGCATGAAAAAGCCCGGCGACAAAGCTGCCACCGGGCCTGACTGCTGTGATCGGACCAGCCGTTAAAGTCCAGAGTCGACGTAACCCTTGTAAACGCCAGCGACGTCCGCGGCTGCGGTGTCACCCGAGTGGACGTAGAGGCCGTACCGCAGACGCAGCTCGCCATCCGGCTTCAGGTAGTACGGCTTCGCTTCCTGTTTGCCGTTGGTGTATGCCTTCTCGCCGAACGGGCTGATCGAGAACAGGCCGTAATTCCGGACGTGGTACCGCGAGGGCCGGAAGTTCTCCGGATGATCAAACAGAGCGACACCATAAGTGTGTCCGTTGACCGGCCCGACATAGTCGACCCACTTCGATCGCTTGCCCCAGCACTCTTTGGTGCCTTTAAGACCTTCTGCATTGACGACGTGGCCTTCACCCTTTGGCGCTTCGCACATCGAGTCCACCATCCGAAAGCCGAACAGGCCTTCCTTCGTGTCGCCGAATTCGACGTCCTCTTCGCGATCGCTGGTAAACCGAATGTCGTACGCCAGCAGCCCGTTTTCATGAATGCTGATGACGGTCGTCTCGGTCACAATCGATTTGCCTTCGGTGTCGAGCCACTGATTCGTGACCTGCATTTGCGCCGGATTCCCCTTGGCCTTGAGGATCCTGACCTCGCGATTCGCGATCTTGCCTTCCTCGGCCCAGTGCTTGACGCCGCCGACCTCGTCAACGGCAACCCAGATCCCTTTGTGATGCGGATGGTCGCCGCCCTTGCGATCGAAGAAGATTGACCGTGTCAGCACGTCGCCCTGCTGGCCAAGAACGGGCGAGAAAAACGGCTTCGGCAGATCCGCCTTCGAGTGATAGTCCGTGAACGGACGGCCGTTGAGTTTGACTTTGACCGTGTCGCCATCCTGCTGCAGCGTGACTTCGGCCAGTGTCGTCGACGAGGCGGTCAGCAGCAGCGTCAGGCAGACGGCGGCCGTCGTCAGCCGGGACAGAATCAGAGCGGGTCGTTTCATGGCGGAACTCTCCGAAGCAGAGTGTTTTTCAGTCCGGCCGCGTCGCGCGGCAACATCCAGATGCTGACAGAAGTAGTAACGGCTGCCCCTGTGACTCTCAACGCACGGGCGATACCATCGCCGGACGATCTGCTCGCTGGCAGTGTTGCGGCGACGGCAAACGACTGATGATGAGGTCTCATTTTGAGTCACGCGGCTCCTGATCACTGGGAACTCTCCACCGGGCCATCCAACTGGTTCGAGGTGCGCCGCCCACCCGGCTGGTCCTGCGAAGCCGAAGGCAGCATCGTCCATCTGCGTTCGTCGGACGACCGCATCACGCTGACGCTGCACAGCATGTGGCTCGACCAGCAGGAAGGCCGCTTCGACGCCGAGTCTCTGCAGCTCGATTCCATCTTTCCCGTCCGACGAAACGTCCATCCGATCGACCCGCTGGATATCGACACGCCGACCGTCGGCCTCGAAGGCGAAGCCGTCCTCGGCCCGGAAACGCCGTGGTGGAAGCGTGCCTTCAGTTCTCCCGAATGGCGGCGCTGGCGGGTCTGGGCGATCAAGCACGAGCGGGTCTGCATCATTGCCGTGTATCTGCAGAACGAGGAATTCGATCCGGAGGCGAACACGCTGGTCCGATTGATTCTCGAATCGCTGCGGTTTGCCGAGCAGCTTGCCGAACCCCCGCAGCAGTTCGCCCAGCGCGTCCTCGAACTGGCCTCGCGAACGTACCCCGATCGGCACTGCAAACTGACCGACCATCTGCAGCTGGAACTCGGCGACTCGACGATCAACCTCTTCAATCTCTATCGCAGCTACACCAACTCGCCGGACCGCTTCGACGAGATGGTCCAGCCCGCGCTGCAGACTCTGCTGGAGGTGGAAGGCTGGAGCCAGGACCGCCTGAACCCATCGCTCGACGAAGTCCGCAGCCGCATCATGCCCATGCTGTACCCGGAAGACGTGCAGCAGAATCAGTTTCAGGACTTCGCCGCAATTCCGTGGGTCGCCGGCCTCTCCATTCTGTACGTTGTCGACGAAGACGAAGCCTACTGGTACATCCGCGACGATCTCCTGGAGCAGTGGCAGATCGACCTCGAAGACCTGCATGAGATCGCGCTGCAGAATCTCGATGCCTACTTCGAAGAGCACCCGATGGAGTTCATGCTCAGCGGCGAAGAAGACGGCCCGCAACTGCTCATGCCCAGCCGTCCCGATGCCTACAACACATCGCGCCTGCTCAGCGAAGCATTCCATCACGGCGTGCAGGACATCCTCGGTCGCGAGTTCGCTGTCGGCGTTCCGAACCGCGACTTCTTCGTTGCCTTCAATCTTGAGCACCGCAACATGCTCGAGCAGATCCGCAAGAAGGTCGCCGCCGACTACGAACGCATGGACCACCCCCTGAGCGACCGCCTGCTCCTGGTCAGCACTGACGGCGTCAGCGAATTCGTCAACAGCGACGCCTGACGCGGACTGGTCCTGACGATCGCTCGTGGCCCTCTCTGCCGTGGCCACTGTCGACCGTCGATGATCGCCCGGTTGGTTGCCAGGGACTCGATTACCTCTACGCTGTTGTTTGACCCGCACGGAATTCGGCTGTGCGCGATCCAATGTGACAATCATTCATGGGCTGAGGATGCCCCGACTGACGAGCGGCCATGCAGCGTGACCCGGGCTCAACGCCGATGTCCTTGATCGAACGGTTGCAGCAGACGCGGTCGGGCGACGACGACGCGTGGTGGCGGTTCTTTTCCCTGTATTCAATCTATCTGTCGGACTTTTGCCGCCGTCGCTGGGACGTTTCTGATTCGCAGGCACATGACTTTGCGTCGAATGTTCTGCTGAAAGTGCGCAAGGCGATCCAGAGTTTCGAGCACCCTGGAACGGAGGGAGCATTCCGCGGGTGGCTGCGGACGATCCTCAACAACGCCGTACTGTCCGAGTATCGCGAACAGGCGCGCGGGCTCAGAGCACGCGGAGGAGCCTTCCCTGACGAGCATCAGATCCGGCCACCGGCTGCTTCCGGGATGACGGGATCGTTGAACGAAGCACGACTGCTTCAGTACCTGCGCGAACTCTGTCCACGAATTGGAGAAGAAACGTTTCAGCTGTTTCTCAACTTCGCCGTGAAGCAGCGAAGCGTACATGATGTCGCCGAGGAAGCTGGGGTCTCAATTTCGCACGTTTACAAAAGCGCCTCGCGCGTTAAAGAACGCCTGCGCAAGGAACTCCCTGATCCGGCCGAGTGGCGGCGGCTTCTCGACGAAATCGACGAATCGGACGACTGAAGTGTCCAGACCTGGCGTTTCAGAATGGTGAGCGGTTCTTTCATGCAGGATGCGTGGTGAGTCCCTTCCCGCAACGGGACGTCTCACGCTGCGTCAACAAGCGAACCAACATCGTCAGGAATCGAGTCTCGTGCAGAATTCACCGTGCCCCACTGCAGAAACGCTGCTGGGATGGCTCGCTGCCGATACCGCAACGGGAAACGAGGAAACTGAAGAGCACGTCGCTCACTGCCAGGTCTGTGAGGACTGGATCGCGAAGCAGATTCGGGACGACGCGGCGGTGCAGGCCGTCGTTCAAATCGCGTCGGCGCTCTGCTCTGAGGAGCGGCCTCTTCAGGCTGAAACGCCGCGAGTCGATGACGTTGACGCTGAGGTGACGGTCTCCCTGCCCGGTTTTCCGGAACGCGTTGATGTCTTCGATCTTCTGGAGCCGATTGGTGCCGGCGGGATGGGCCGCGTCTTTCGAGCCCTCGACACTCGGCTGAATCGCGAAGTCGCAGTCAAGCTGCTGACCGCCGAACGCAGCGATAACCCGCAGGCGATCGCTCGGTTTCTGCGTGAGTGGCAGGCGGGAGCGCGAATCATCCATCCGAACGTCGTCACCGTTCTTTCGGCAGGACAGGATGACGGTACGCCGTATCTCGTGATGGAACTGGCCAGCGGTCGAACTGCTGCGGAACTCGTGAACGATGGCCACCCGCTGGCAATTGACACCGTCTGCCGAATTGGTGCCGATGTCGCGGCAGGCCTACAGGCCATCGCTGAAAACGGACTCGTTCATCGCGACATCAAGCCGGCAAATATCATCGTCGCGGATGATGGTTCGGCGCGGATTCTGGACCTCGGACTGGCGCGATCCGAAACAATTCCGGACGGGACACTCACGCACGAAGGCGCCTGGATCGGCACGCCAGCCTACATGGCGCCAGAACAGTTCACCCGCAGTCGCGATGTCGATTTTCGCGCGGATCTTTACGCACTGGGCTGCACGATATTCTGCCTGTTGACCGGGCGACCGCCGTTCCATTCCGACGAGCAGGCCGGAGCCTTTTATTACGTGCGCTGCCACTGCGACGAATCACCGCCGGACGTCCGCACGTTACGTCCCGATGTTCCTGCGGGGCTCGCGCTCCTGATCAGTCAGCTCCTGGCCAAAAGCCCCGACGACCGCCCGGCCAGCGGCGCTGCGGTCGCTCAGATTCTTGCGGACGGCCAGACCGGAAGGTGGCCGCCAACTGACATCGACGTCGTCGGCAACGGCTCAGCCACAGCCGGGACTGCAACTGCCGGGAACCCAACTGCAGGGAACCCAACTGCAGGGCACGAGTCGGTAACGTCACATCGTGGGGTTCGAATCGGACTGCTGCTGCTCATCCTTGGGACGACGGTTGGCCTTGTGGCAACGGGACTGCTGACAGTCTTTGAGGAACCGCATCAGTCGATCGTGCCGGAAAGGGACGAAACGGCTCTGCAGACAACACGAAGGATGGCCACCACAACGACCACTGACTCCAGGTCGCCATCATCTTCCTTAAAGCAGACGACAATTCCGCAGGCTGAGCAGCGGTCTGTTGAGAGTGATCTGTCGGCGCAGCAGCTTTCGTCGGCTGGCGAGTTGCCAGTTAAAGAACCGCCAGCGCTCGCTGAATGGATCGCCGCTCGCAGTCGAATTATCACCGTTTCTCAGAACGGCACGGCGGATTACTCGTCAATCCGCGAGGCTCTCGCCGAATTGCAATCGGGCGAAGCGGTGGAAGTTCTGGATGACGTCACCTGGCGGGAAACGATCGATATCGAGACCCCGCCCTTCGACACGGGCCTTTTCACGCGGGTCGGAACGCGACTTGTGGGCGAGACTCGTCTCACGGGAAAGGCGGGCCGCTCAACGGTGCATGCCGTCTCAGGAGCGGACACTTTCCGCATCGCCGGTTTCAGTTTCCTGCCACCAGCCAGCTATGCCCGATCGAAGCACCAGGGAACGGCACTCCTGCGCATTGGCAACTCTACTGGTGCCGTCGTTGAGGATTGCGTTTTTCTGCTCACCGATCCGACCGGACTCCCGCGCGACGCAAATCTTCCGCTCACTCTGAACGTCGGCACCAAAGCCCACCATCCCGGCACCTCGCCGACAGTCATTCGAGAAAACGCGCTCGTCAATATCGAGATGGGACACGACCTTCCCGAACTGGCGTCGTCCCGGCAGATTCTGCGAAACCTGTTGATTGGCGTGGGAGGCCACGGGATTCAGATTCGACGGCCCGGTGACTCGCCAGGAATCGACAATCTCGTCGTGCAGTCCAACGTCATCCATAAGACCGGCAACTGGCTGTTCGGAATCGTCCTGAACGGGAACTGGTCCGGCGGATCAGGGCACCGGATCCACCTCACTTCGAATACGACCTTCGTTCGACCGATTGAGTGGCTGTTTCTCGGCACCATGCCTGAGCACGACGTTCGGATCGCTGACAACATCCTGTTTGGATTGAGCGGCGGGCTGTTTCTCAATGAAACCGATGAGCCGCCGATTGTCCCTGCCGAGTGGACTGTCGGGCCAAATGCGTTTCTCTACTCGCAACCGGCAAAGGTTCTGCAGGGACGACCGGAACGCCCACGAGCCAATCTGCCGCGCAGCTCGCATGATCTCACCGCTGGGCCGGAGTTTCTCTCAACGAACCCGTTGGATGTCCGCCTCTACATGCGGATTCCGCAGGACGGACAACTGGCCGTCCGCAGCCCGGATGGGCCAGGGCCAGCCTGGTTCGGCGCCCTGCCACCCGGCCCCGCGCCGCCGGAAGGCGACTGGCTCATACACCTGCTTTCGCGGCTGCAGCAGCTCAACCCGCACTGGGCCGACAGCATGCTCGAAGTTCTCCCGCGCTGACCGGGACGAATCTCGCAATTTTTCCGCCGAACTGCCCACACGCAGCGTTTCACCAGTGTGGCGACACGATCTCGGATTCGGGTTTGCGAAGCGAGTTAATGCCTGTCGCAAACAAAGGCCGCGATGAGGTCACGCGAGATCGAGTTGCAGGTCCACTTTGAAGCAGAGTCTCCGCGACAGCTGGAGCATCAACTCAAAGTCCGCTGGTCCCTGCCGCAAGTCGTCATGAGACAGTTTGTCCTGCGGATCGCACGACTGACATCTGACGGACATCGATTACGGGCTTCTCTACATCCAATCAGAGTTCAACATGGCCAGAAAGCGGCACCGGAAACCAGCTGCGCCGGGCTGGATGCGGGCGATCGACGATCATCTCATCAGTCGCTTGCAGGTTAATCGTGATCACTTCCTGAGCGACGTGGGCACGTTTCGCCTGCCCGGCGTCTGCGCGCTTCTGGGCGGACTCTTCGCTGGCTGCTTCTCAACCGAGTACTGGCCACATGGAATGATCGGCGGCGCACTCCTGGGCAGTGCGTTCGCTTTGCAACGATTCCTGCTCGGGCATCGCAATATCCGACTCCGCGTCTGCGCACTTCCGCTGATGCTCACGACGTTCGGGATCCTGGCGTGGTCGATGTTCAAAGGAATGTTTCTGTTGCTCGACCGCTGAAGAAGGCCGTTTGACGTCTCTGAAAAACCAGATTGCACGAACCATGACAGTTCGCCCGAATCGACAGCCAGAACATTCATTGAACCACACGTCAGATCGGACAGCGATTGGCGCTCTGGAAAGCGTCATTGCCCTGGTCGTGATCTTTGTCATTCTGATCGTTGTGGTCGCTCCGATGATGGATGGCCTCACGGAGTCGATGGAGAAACAGGCCAGGCGTGAAGGCAACTGGCACCTCGTCGAACTTGAGGATGCCCTGCAGTCATTGCGTAAAGCGGCTCAGGGCAGGGAAGGCTTTGCGCTGAACGGAGCCATTAACCGTGCTGCCGCCAGCACGGACAAGTCGCCCGAAGACATTCGCAGGAAGCTCACCGACGACGCGATCAAGGAGTGGAAGGACGGGGCAGGCGGCAATCCCGGTCGACGCATCGAACTGCAACGATTGCTGATCATTCTCGGGACGACTGATAATGCAGCTCTGGACGCCATCTGGGGATCTTTCGTTTCACAATCGCCGCGAACTCGTGGCGACCTGCTGCGGCTCATGAACGTCAATGTCCTGACCTCGGGCCTGGACCAGCCCGATCAGAACGTGCGGCAACAGGCTGCCGTCATGATTGCGAAACGGCTCTTCGGCGCGTCGTCCGGGATGCAGAAAACGATGCCGCAGCTCTGTGAAAAACTGCCCGGACTCCTCGTTGATGCGATCACGAATACGGATACGACTCTGCAGTTTCCAGGGATGGCCGTTCACATCCGGAAGAATGGACGTGACAAGACTCGGATGTTCTACGACACGGTCTCGATCAGTGAACTGGCGGTCCGCGGGCTTGAGCACGTCGGCAGCTGTATCGAACAGTCAGCTCTCGAGAAACTGCAGGCACTCGTCCACAGCCCAACGCCCTCCGTGCGAGAAGCCGCATGGAAAGCCTGGAAATCGAGTGCTCCAGACTCGGCAGCAGAATGGCTCGTCGACAATGTTCATAGCGCTGACGACGATCTGGCAGCCTTTGCTGAAAAGTGTCTTGCAGATGAATTGAGCAGTGACGGGGAGGCTCAGTGGGAAGAACTGTATGAGCTGGCTCTGCTCAGTGATGATCCCGAACTGCAGAAGGTTGGCGCTCGACAACTCGGCCTGAAAATCGCCGCAGAGTTTTCCAAATCGTTGGACGGTGATCGGGTCCGGCAACTTGGACTGCATCCATCTCCGACCGTGCAACTGGAATTCTGGAAAGCAATCGCGGAGCACGGAACGACGTCAATCAGTCACTACGCCCAGCTGGAACTGCGCGTCATCGTTCGTGAGGCCTACCCGCAAGTCGATCAACGAGTGCATCCGTATCTGCTGGAATCGCTCGACCTGATTGTGGGCAGCGATGAGGTTGTCGCCCCGCGCCGGGCTCGCGAGATTAAAGACTACGAAGCCGCCTTCGAAACACAGTCGGCGCGCGAGTGGCTGCCGTTTCTGCTCGAACAGCTGAAGAACGAGCCGGCAACAATTGCCTTTGCGGGAAAGCCGGCAGCCATCCGGGTTCGTCGCTTGATTGAAGATTCCGCACCGCGACCACTTGAGAGTCTGGATGCGGATGAACGGGAGCTGGTTCGAAACCACGTAGCATCGCTGCTCATGGAAACTCGTGATCTGCGGGACTTTTTCGAGCAGCTCGAAACGATCGAATCAAACGCTGCGTCGGATGCCCGGAGGCTGATCTCGAAACTCCGAAGGATTGCTGATCCGCTTGAGTGCTGGTCACTGGCCATCGAGATTCGCGACCTTCAGGAATTACCGCTCTGGCTGCAAACCAGTCCGCCGCCGTCGCGTAAATTCATGGAGCAACTCTGGAAGACTCTGCCTGTCGGCACGACAGCGTCGGGACATTGGGAGTTTCGGGAGCAAAGGGGCAGAGTGGCGTTCAGGATTTCGTCTCGAAGTGATGAAACAGGCGACGTGCTGCTCGAGCTGTTCGACCCCGCGAAACCTTACGGGACAAAGGCGTTTCGTGGCAGAATCCAGCGAGTGGGGACGATCGTGCAGTCGCCGCAGGGGCCTGCCCTCGTCTTGAAAGGTGATCCTCAGACAGGACTGAAAATTCGCCCGCCAAAGCGACCCGTCACAGCGGGGCTGCTCCGCGAAGGCGACAAACGAGTGATCGAGTTCGCTTTAAGCGAGAACGGGTTGCAGGCGACGGATTCGATTGGTGTCCAGTATGAATTTGCATTCGATCAGACGTCTGAGCGTGGCCTGGATTAAGAGCGAGTCGAAAACGGCTTCCAGATTTCGGTCACTCTGACAGCGACGGGCGGGGATGGATGGCGTTCGGAATGGCGGCTGGATTGAAATGAAGGTCGGCGTGTTTGCGATGCGTCCTGAGGGCGAACCAGCCAGGCCGGAGGCATGGGCGGCCCGTTTTCTGCCGGCATCAGCGGCACGCGTGGCCTTTGTCGCCGTTGAATTGAGCGAACGTTTCGATCGCCGCTGGGAAGCATGCTCCTGCAGTCTCTACGGCGACGGCACAGAGGTTGCCGCGGACTGGCTGGAAAACAGCCGCCCGGTCGTACTCAAGAGTGATTGACAGATTCTTCGGGACTAACCAACTTCCCGAGCTTCTGAAATCGGTAGCGGAGTCGGCCTCGGATGGCGACCGCTCAGGCGGAACAACTGCAGACGCTCGTTCCGCTCCTCGAAGAGACACCCGGATTTGCCGAGCTGCTCGAAACGCTCGGCAGTGGCAACAGCGGGACGATCGACGGAGCGTGGGGCTCAGCGTCCGCGCTCGCGGCGGCGACGTTGTCGACTCGCTGCCCGCAGACGCTGCTCGTCGTGCTGCCGCGGATCGCGGACGTCGATGACTACGTCGACGATCTCACTGCGTTTCTGGGCGAGCTGCCTGCGATCTTCCCGGCCTGGGACACGCTGCCGTCCGAACACGACGTCACGGATTCCGTCTTTGGTCGCCGGCTGCGGGTGCTGCGGCAGCTGCAGTCGGACGCTCCGCCGCGCGTTGCCGTCACAACGATCGGAGCGTTGCTGCAGCCGACTCCGTCGCGCGAGGAGATCGTTGCGGGAACGCGGCGGCTGGCGGTCGGCGACGAGATCGATCAGTCGGACTTCGAGTCGTGGCTGACGAGCCAGGGCTTCGAGCGAGTGACCGGGATTCAGTACGCTGGCGAGTTCGCAGTTCGCGGCGGCATCGTCGACGTTTACCCGCCGGATGCCGAGGACCCGATCCGGATCGAGTTCTTCGATACGGAACTCGAATCGATTCGTCAGTTTGACGCCGAGAGTCAGCGGACGATTCAGAACCTCGACGCCGTCGAGATCACAATTGTGTCGCCGGCTGAATCCGATGCCGCGTCCCAGCCTGCGTCCGAATCGCTGCTCGACTTCGCGCCCGCCAGCACCTGGGTCGCTCTGTGCGAACTGTCCGACATCGTTGCCGAAGGTCGAGCATGGCTCGAACGGCTGGACGATCGACGCGGGATGTTCAGCGTCGATTCAGTGATGAAACGCGTGACGCAGTTCCCGTCGATTGAGATCGCACCGATCGCCGCCGACGGATTCGACACGTCGTGCCATCTGCAGATCGAATCGATCGAGCGGTTCAGCGGGCCGCGGGCCGAGGTGCTCAACGAACTGGGCGAGTCCGTCGGTCGCAACGAACGCGTACTCATCGCGTGTCACAACGAGGGTGAACAGGAGCGGCTCGGCGAGCTGCTGGCCGAGAACGCCGCCGAACTTGCTGAGCGGGTTTCGCTGACGGTCGGTCGCGTGTCGCGCGGATTCCGACTTGTGCCGCAGGGCATCGTGGTGCTCAGCGATCACGAGCTGTTCAGCCGGACGGAAGTTCGTCGCACGGCGAAAAAGAAGAAGCGGTTCGAGAGCCGCATCATCGACAGCTTCATCGAGCTGAATGAGGGCGATCTGGTCGTTCACGTTTCGCATGGCATCGCGAAGTATCACGGCATGAAAGTGATGCAGAACGGTGACCAGCTTGAGGAGCATCTCGAACTGGAGTTCCGCAACGCCGTCCGGATCTTCGTGCCGGTCTCGCTGATCCACCTCGTGCAGAAGTACGTCGGCGGCGCAAAGCACGCTCCGGAGCTGTCGGTCGTCGGCACGTCGGCGTGGGCGAAGAAGAAGGCGAAGGTCGAGGAAGCGGTCAACGATCTCGCCGCCGACATGATCCGGATGCAGGCGGCCCGAGAATCGAAGCCCGGGATCTCGTGCCCGCCGGATTCGCACTGGCAGCAGGAGTTCGAAGCGGCGTTTCCCTACGTGCCGACCCCCGACCAGGCAACGGCGGTTGTCGAGTGCAAACAGGACCTCGAACGGTCGCGTCCAATGGACCGGCTGATTTGCGGCGACGTCGGTTACGGAAAAACCGAAGTCGCGATGCGGGCGGCGTTCAAGGTCATCGACTCGGGCCGCCAGGTTGCCGTGCTTGTTCCGACAACGGTGCTCGCCGAGCAGCACTACCGCAGCTTCTGCGATCGCATGGCTGAGTTCCCAATCACGATCGAATCGCTCTCACGCTTCAAAACCGCCGGCCAGCAGCGGAAGATCGTGCAGCGACTGAAGGACGGCGCCGTTGACCTCGTCATCGGCACGCATCGACTTGTGTCGAAAGATGTCGGGTTTTCGAATCTTGGGCTGGTCATCATTGACGAGGAGCAACGGTTCGGCGTTGACGTTAAGGAAGCGTTGAAGCGGCTGCGTCTCGAAGTCGACGTCATGACGCTCAGCGCGACGCCGATCCCGCGAACGCTGCATCTTTCGCTGCTGGGGATCCGCGATATCTCGAACCTGACAACGCCGCCCGCCGAACGCGTCGCCGTCACGACGCGGATCGCGCGGTTCGATGCCGACCTGATCCGCCAGTCGATCGTCCGCGAACTGAACCGCAACGGGCAGGTTTTCTTCATTCACAACCGGGTACACGACATTCACGACATTGAATCGCGGCTGCAGCAGATCGTGCCCGAAGCGACCTACGACGTCGCTCACGGTCAGATGAATCCGCACGAGCTGGAAGCTGCGATGCTGCGGTTTGTTCGCGGCGAGACCGACGTTCTGATCTGCACGACGATCGTCGAGAGCGGCGTCGACATCCCGAACGCGAACACGATGTTCATTCACCAGGCCGAGAATTACGGCCTCGCCGACATGCATCAGCTGCGAGGCCGTGTTGGCCGGTACAAACATCGCGCATACTGCTACCTGCTGCTCGAAGAAGGCAAGACGCTGTCGACGGTCGCGGCCAAGCGGCTCAAGGCGATCGAGGAGTTCAGCGAACTCGGCGCCGGCTTCAAGATTTCGATGCGAGACCTCGAAATTCGCGGCGCGGGCAATCTGCTCGGGACCGAGCAGAGCGGCCACATCGCGACGGTCGGGTACGAGCTGTACTGCCAGTTGCTGGAAAACTCGGTCCGACAGCTCAAGAAGGAACCGAAGAAACGCGACGATCACGTGACGCTCGAACTGCCGGGTTCGGCCTTCTTCCCGTCGAGTTACGTGCCGCCGGGCAAACCGAAGATCGAGGTCTACCGGCGGCTGTCATCGCTGACGACGCTGCAGCAACTTGGGGACTTTACGGAAGAGCTGCGGGATCGCTTCGGGCCAGTTCCGGATGAAGCACAGCGGCTGATCGACCAGCAGGAGGTGCAGATTCTGGCTCGTTTGTGGCAGGTTACGCGGATCCATCTCGAAGATGGCTATCTGGTTTTGACCTATCGCGACCGGAAATACATGAATCTGCTCAAGGAAACCCGGCTCAAGTCACGGCTGCGAATCGTCGATCATCGTCAGGCCTGCTTCGTATTGAAGAACCCGGATCCGTCGCCGCGAGCGCTCCTCGGCACGTTGAAGAAGATATTGGCGCCTTTTTCCGGCTAGACCTATACTCGCGGTCCCTTCTCGGAAGTCGAGTCGCCGGTTGCGTTTCGCACATCTCCTTCTCCGGTGTTCGGCCCGTCACGTTCTGAATGGATGCAGAACCATGCCTCTTCGCACGGCCCTTGCGCTGTCTGTTCTCGCTTTGTGTCTGTCCGGTTGCCGCAGCCCGAAGGCTCAAGGCCCCGGCTTTCTCGCCGGGATGTTCAAACGCGAACAGGCTGCCGAGAAGAACGTTCCACCACGCAAGCAGGAACTTGCCGAGCTGCGCAGCGAGATCGACCGTCTGAAAGCTGAAGCCCAGGCCAGTGAGTCCGGTTTGCCGGCGGGGAACGGTGGCTCGTCAACAATCAGCCTGACCGACTTCTCGAACGATGATGACATTCCCGTCGAGCTGACCGGGGCGACTGTCGTTGCCGAAGTGAACTCGACGCCGATTTTCGCTGACGATGTGCTCAAGGCCTCGCGGTTTTACGGTCAGCTTCAGGCCCAGAAAGACAAGCTGACGCCCGAGCAGATCAATGAACTCCGCTCGCAGATCATCCGCAACGAACTGCAGGATCACATTCAGAAAGCGGCGCTGTCCTCGGCACTGGTTCAGGATCTGAAGGACGAACAACGCGAGCAGCTCGACAGTCAGATCGACCGCCTGTTTGAGCAGCATGTTCAGAACGAACTGCTGCCGGCCTACAAGGTGAAAACACGGCTGGAGCTGGAACGTCTGCTGGAAGAGCAGGACACGACGATCGACTCGCTGAAGGCATCGTTCGCGGCGCTCGAGATGGCCAAGTTCTACATCAGCCAGCAGCTCGATCAGACACAGAAGCTCAGCCGCAGCGAACTGCTGGAGTGGTACGAGGCTCACAAGGAAGACTACTACAACGCCGAACGTGTCAACTGGCAGCAGATTCGGATTCGTAAGGGCGACGATCCGGCGGCAGCCGTCGAGAAGCTTCGGGCTGCCGTTGTCGATCTGAAAGCGAAGAAGCCGTTCGAGGAAGTCGCGAAGCAGTACTCGGACGGGCTGAAGGCCGAGGACGGTGGCAACTGGGGCTGGACAACGCGGGGCAGCCTGGCCAACGAACGCATCGAACGAGCCATCTTCGGACTCGCTCCCGGCAAGATCAGCGCCCCGATCGAAACCGACGACTCCTACTGTCTGGTCCGAGTGATCGAACATGAAGAGGAGAGCTACACGCCGTTCGAGGACGTTCAGGAAGCGATCAACCAGAAACTCTTCAGCGAAGCCCGCATGGCCGCAGCGGATAAGGTGATCAACGACGTCCTCGCCAGCGCCAGCGTGAGGACGATTTTTGACGGGCAGAAGTAGGAACGTTCCGTTGTTTTTCTTCGCGCCGATAAGCACTCATCGCTTCCCTTGCATTGGGGTTCCCGAGAACCATGCGCGATGATGTTCTCAAAATCGTGAATCGAGAGCAGCTTGTGAGCTGCATGAACAACACCAGGTGGCATGCACTTCTTGAAGCTTTGAATCTGATCCCGGTTGCCAAGCGCGTGAAATACATCGACTACCCAGAAGTCTCCAACTGGCAGTCTGGTGCATGGATGCCGGTTCCCGGGTATGTTGAATTCTCTGGCGGTCCCACGCCGTTACGATTCATCGAGTGGCTTGAAGTCCGGAAGACAACTGATCGCCATGGCCGGTTTGCGTCTGATCGCGCATCAGATTGTTATTCAGAGATTCAGAACGTCTTGGCCACAATGACCGTTGATGTCGAAGAGACACACAGCAGCTTCATCATCTATGGCTACAGAAGAGCATCACGACATATAGATGACATCACTTGCAACACCGGCGATTGACACCCTGAAGGAACTCACTCAATACTGACAAATGACAACTGGCTTAACTAAAAGTCGGCATCCCCGATCACAGGGTGTGAAGAGGAGTGATGAGCCGCGAAGAGGCGACAGCAATTCAGTCTGCTGTCGCCGCTTCGCGGCTTTCTGTATTTCGTTACCGGCTTTCTGCGGGCTGACACCCGCAGCTACGTGCTGCCGTCGCTTCGCGACTCAAGAGTGCGAAGGTTCAACGTGCCTCGCACGCAGTTCCTGGAGAGACTGATCAGCAAGACGTGTTCGTCCGCTCCTGATGTCATCGAAACTTTCGTCGAGAGCGTCCAGGATTTCGGACTGCTCCTCAGGAGTCGGGTTTTCGAGCTGCCACAAGTCGAACATCTCTGACCAGGACATTCCGGAATCTGAGCCGCTCAGTTTCTCAGTAGCAAACTGATAGAAACTGTCGAGCTGTGATTTTGTCATTATCGACATCATGGATCGTTCTCCGGATTCGCTCGGCCTGCGGCGCACAAACGATACCGAGCCCGGTGCATAAGAGTCAAAACGCGATGGTGTGACGTTTCGCACATCTTCCGCACCGTTGTCAGCGCGGAGGCTGGGGCGGAATAATCTTCGGGTTGCACTTGCCGTGAATCGCGGCCTCAAGCCTGGAGCCTGACGTCATGCCCGCCCGCCAATTTCCGTTCGAGCGCTCCCCCCTGGTTCAATCTCGTCAGTCGTTCTCGGTCGGCGGGCTGCTGCTCGCACTGCTGACGACGAATCTGTCGGCGGCCGAACCGGTTAACTTTCAGCGCGATGTGCGACCGCTGCTTTCTGAAGCCTGTTTTCACTGCCACGGACCGGACGACAAGCATCGTGAGGCTGACCTGCGGCTCGACGTCGGTGACTCGTTGCCGGACGGTTTGATCGTTGCTGGCGATCCAGCCGCCAGCGAACTCATCAAACGAATTACGAGCGACGATCCCGACCTGAAGATGCCGCCAGCGGACTCCGGAAAGGAACTGTCCGCCGAGCAGATTCAGACGCTCAAGGACTGGATTGCTCAGGGAGCCGATTGGGCCGGGCACTGGGCATTCGAGGCTCCTCGCCGTCCGGAACTGCCGGCGCTGAAGACGCTCGGCGACTGGGTACAGAACCCAATCGACGCGTTCGTTGCCGCGAGACTGGAACGCGAGGGACTGAAGCCGTCCCCGAAGGCTGACCCGGCAACGCTGATCCGGCGGCTGCATCTCGATCTGACGGGGCTGCCGCCGACGATCGAGCAGGCGGACGAGTACCTCAACAATCCGGCCGACGAGCAACTGCGGGCTCAGGTTCAGATGCTGCTCGACTCACCGCACTATGGCGAGAAGTGGGCGCGCGACTGGCTCGACGCCGCTCGCTATGCGGACTCGGACGGGTTTGAAAAGGACAAGCCGAGATACGTCTGGATGTATCGCGACTGGGTTGTCAACGCGCTGAACCGCGACCTGCCGTACGACCAGTTTGTCATCGAGCAACTCGCCGGTGATCTGCTGCCGTCACCGACGCAGGACCAGTTGGTGGCGACGGGCTTTCTGCGAAACTCGATGCTCAACGAAGAAGGCGGCATCGACCCCGAACAGTTTCGGATGGAGGCCATGTTCGACCGGATGGACGCGATCGGAAAAGCCGTACTCGGCATGACGATCCAGTGCGCCCAGTGCCACTCGCACAAGTACGACCCGTTCACGCAGACGGACTACTACCGGATGTTTGCCTTCATCAACAACAGTCACGAAGGCAGCCTGCCGGTTTATCCGCCCGACCCGTTGAGGAAGCGACAGTCGCTGCTGACAGAGATTGCGAAGATTGAGGCGTCACTCAAACAGGCTGATTCTGACTGGAAAGCGAAGCTCCAGCAGTGGATGGATTCGGTGCGAGGCGACCAGCCGCAGTGGGAAGTTCTGCGGATTGCCAATGCCGAGCCGAGCAACAACGCTCAGCGGTACTACGAGCAGCCTGACCACTCGCTGCTGGCCCAGGGTTACGCACCGACTCGATTCACCGCGCACTTCGCCGCAGAAACGAAGTCCTCGAACATTCGCGCGTTTCGGCTTGAGATGCTGACCGATCCCAACCTGCCCTCCGGCGGACCGGGCCGTTCGGTCGATGGGCTGTTCGCGTTGACGGGGATCAACGTCACGGTGACTAACCCGGAAAACGACAAAGAGAAACGAACCGTCAAGTTCGTCCGGGCGACTGCTGACTATGCGAACGAGCGTGTGCAGCTTGGCGAGAAGTTCGCCGATAAGCAGGGCAAGCGACGTTTCACCGGGCCGGTCGATTACGCGATCGATGGCGACGACGAAACGGCCTGGAGCATTGATGCCGGTCCCGGTCGGCGTAACCAGTCGCGGAAGGCCGTCTTCGTTGCTGACGACAACGTTGCGTTTCCAGCAGGAGCGAAACTCAGGATCTCGCTCGATCAGAAGCACGGCGGTTGGAACAGCGACGATGTTCAGACGATGAACCTCGGTCGGTTCCGGATCTCGGTCAGCGCGGTCGAAGATGCCGTTGCCGATCCTCTACCGCGCAACGTGCGGTCAATTGTCGAATCGAACCGCTCGCTCAAGGAGATTTCCGCTGCCGAGGTTGAGGATCTGTTTTCTTACTGGCGAACGACAGTGGCTGCCTGGAAGACGCAGAACGAGCAGATTGAGAAACTGTGGAGCGAGCATCCGACCGGAACAACGCAGCTGGTCATGTCTGAGCGTGCGACGCCGCGCGAAACTCACAAGCTGGAACGCGGTGACTTTCTGAAACCGCAGGAGCAGGTTGAGCCAGGCGTGCCCGACTTTCTGCACCCACTTGAAGCTGACAGCGATCCGACGCGGCTGGACTTCGCGAAGTGGCTGGTCGCTCGCAACAGCCCAACGACGGCGCGAGCAATCGTCAACCGGATCTGGCAGGGATACTTCGGAACGGGGCTCGTGGAAACCAGCGAGGACCTGGGTTCGCAGGGTTCGGCACCAACGCATCCGGAGCTGCTCGACTGGCTGGCGGTCGAGCTGATGGACAACGGCTGGAGTCTTAAGCACCTGCACCGGCTGATCGTCGGCTCGGCAACATGGCAGCAGTCGTCGCACGTCACGCCGGAGCTGCTGAAACGTGACCCGAACAACCAGCTGCTGGCTCGCGGCTCAAGGTTTCGCATGAACGCCGAACTGGTCCGCGACGTGACGCTCGCCGCGAGTGGCCTGCTGACTCGAACGGTCGGCGGACGCGGCGTCTACCCGCCCGCACCGGAGTTTCTCTTTCAGCCGCCAGCGAGTTATGGCCCCAAAACGTGGAAGACCGAGACTGGCCCCGACCGCTACCGCCGCAGCCTCTACACGTTCCGGTTTCGCTCGGTGCCGTATCCGTCGCTGAGCGTCTTCGACGCGCCGCCCGGCGAAGCTCCCTGCACGCGGCGATCGCGATCGAACACTCCGCTGCAGGCACTGACGACGCTCAACGACCCGTTGTTCGTCGAGTCCGCGCGAGCGCTCGCTGCTCAGACGCTGGCCACGAGCAACAGCAGCGATGCCGAACGACTGACGTTCGCGTTCCGTCGAGCGGTCACGCGACCACCGACTGAGGGTGAACTCGACGTTCTCACAAAGTTGCTCGCCGACGCGCGCGAGCGGTTCTCGAAAGCCGAATCCGCAGAACAGGCAGCCGGCCTCGTCGGGAACGCCACTCCGGAAACGGAAACGGTCGCCGCACCAGAACGAGCTGCCTGGACGATCGTCAGCCGCGTCATTCTCAACCTCGACGAAGCCATCACGAAGGAATAGCCATGTTGACTCCGCAAGCCCGTCGCTGGTTTCTGAAGGACTGCGCCGTTGGACTCGGTTCCGTCGCGCTGGGGCAGCTTCTGCAGCAGGACGCTTCGTTGGCCGCCGCCGGGACGACTCAGAAAACGCATCACGCGCCGCGGGCGAAGAACGTGATCTACCTGTTCATGGCCGGAGCGCCGTCGCACCTGGAACTGTTCGACAATAAACCGCAGCTCGCGAAGTACGACGGGAAGTTGCCGCCCGAAGAGTTGATCAGGGATTACCGCGCGGCGTTTATCAGCCCGAACTCGGTGCTACTGGGGCCGAAGTTCAAGTTCGCCCGGCATGGCGAATCCGGGCAGGAGCTGTCCGAGATTCTGCCGCACATGGCGGAAGTCGCGGACGACATTGCGATCGTCAAATCGATGGTCACCGACGCCTTCAATCACGCGCCGGGGCAGCTTGAGATGAGCACGGGATCGCAGCAGTTCGGCAAGCCGAGTCTCGGTGCCTGGACGCTATATGGCCTCGGAAGCGAATCTCAGGATCTGCCGGGTTTCGTTGTGTTCAGCACCGGTAAGAAAGGTCCCAGCGGCGGCAGCGCGAACTGGGGCAGTGGATTTCTGCCGTCCGTTTATCAGGGCGTCCAGTTCCGCAATACCGGCGACCCGGTGCTGTATCTGTCGAACCCGGCGGGCATTGATGACTCGCTGCAGCGGCGGTCGCTCGACGCGCTAAGCGCGCTCAACAATCAGCGTTACGAGGCCACGGGCGATCCGGAGATTCTGACGCGGATCAATTCGTTCGAGATGGCCTACCGGATGCAGTCCAGCGCGCCGGAGCTGATGGAATTTTCTGCCGAGCCGCAGCACGTTCTGGAAGCTTACGGTGCGGAGCCAGGCAAGTCGTCGTTCGCCAGTTCCTGCCTGCTGGCTCGTCGGCTGGTCGAACGCGGCGTGCGGTTTGTCGAGATCTTTCACGAGGCCTGGGATCAGCACGGCAACCTGGTCAATGGCCTGAAGCAGAACTGTAAAGACACAGAACAGGCCTGCGCGGCGCTGATTAAGGACCTCAAGGAACGCGGGCTGCTCGAAGACACGCTGGTTGTCTGGGGCGGCGAGTTTGGTCGGACGCCGATGGTGCAGGGCGGCGGACGCGACGGGCGGGATCATCATCCGAACGCCTTCACGATGTGGCTGGCCGGCGGTGGCATCAAAGGCGGCATGACGCTCGGCGAGAGCGACGACTTCGGGTTCAACGTCGTGCAGGACCGCGTTCACGTTCGCGATCTGCACGCGACAATTCTGCATCTGCTGGGCTTTGACCACTCGCGGTTCACGTTCCCGTTTCAGGGACTCGACCAGCGGCTGACCGGCGTCGAACCGTCCCGCGTCGTGAAGGAAATCCTTGCCTGAGTCTTAGTGGTCCGTTTCGCGAGTTCGTAACTGGTTGACCCGAAGCCGGAGGCGATGGCGTTTATCTGTGACCTGAAAACGCCATCGCCTCCGGCTACGGGTCAAACGAGAACCCTGTCGGGACTTACGAAACAGACCACTTAGCTCGACATAGGCGGATTGTGGCTGACGCGCAGGCCGTCGATGGTCAGGCTGCCGGACGCGAACAGTCGGATGGCTTCCGGGTAGGCCTCGCATTCGGCGTCGAAGACGCGGGACGCCAGAGCGTCAGCATCGTCGCTGTCGAGTACCGGGACGACCTTCTGCACGATGATCGGGCCGGCGTCGTATTCGTTATTCGCGAAGTGGACGGTGCAGCCGCTGATTCGAGCGCCGCGGGCCAGCACCGATTCGTGGACATGGTGCCCGTGAAATCCTTTGCCGCAGAAGGCGGGAATCAGCGACGGGTGGATGTTCATCACGCGGTGTTCAAAGTCGTCCGGGATTCGGATCAGGCTCAGAAAGCCGCCGAGGATCACAAGGTCGATGTCCGCGTCGCGGCAGAGTCCGAAGATGCGGTCGCTGAATGTCTCAACAGAATCGAAGTCGCGCCGCGAAACGACTTCGCAGGGCAGATTCAGAGCGGCAGCTCGTTCGACACCTTTGCAGTCGGCCCGGCTGGCGATGACCAGCGGTACTTCAGCAATCAGCTGTTCCGAGCGGATCTTCTCGACCAGGTTGAGCAGCGTGGTGCCTCCGCCGGAGATCAGTACGGCAAGGCGGACGGGACGGTCGAGTTTCGGCAGGTGAGTCGGCATCGGTGGTTACGAAGTCTTCAGCAGAAGCCTATTCGGATTTCGGTTTGCGACGGCGGCGTGCCTGACGGTGCAGCCGTTCGCGGGTTTTCTTCAGTGGAACCAGCATTTCCGCCACCGACTGCCAGCGGTCACGCGGGTCTTTTTCGAGGCCCTTCATGATGGTTGCGGCGACTTCCTCGTCGATACCGGGGCAGCGGTCGCGGATATCGCGCGGCGGTTGGTTGATGTGATGCAGCACGGATTCCAGAGTTTCGCCCGTGTCCCAGGGAAGCTCCTTCGTGAACATCTCGAAGCAGGTGACGGACAGCGAGAAGATGTCGATTCGCTGGTCGGTCCTCTGCCGCTTGATCAGCTCGGGAGCCATGTAGTTGGCCGTGCCGGTGCGGTTGCCGGGAGCCTGAAACGGCGGCGTGTTGGGGACGACCAGTCCAAAGTCGATCAGCTTGACCTCTGCGTCCTTCGTCACCATGACGTTGCGCGGGCACAGATCGCGATGAATCCAGCCTTCCTTGTGAAAGTAGTCGATCGCCTGAGCGAGCTGGATGATGATGCCCAGCCGGTTTTTGCGCAGCAGTTCGTGCTGCATGTCGATCAGAAAACTGAGCGATTCGCCCTCGACATACTCCATCACGAGGAACTGTTCGCCGGTCGTGGTGATGCCGTGCTCGAGTGTGTTGACGATGTTGGCATGCTTGAGCTGAACCGCGACTTCGCCTTCGGTCGGCTTTTTGAGCTGCGGCGGGAAGCGGGCTTCCAGCTTTCTGGTCTTGAGGCCGTCGAGCACCTTGAGAACAACTTCCCGACCGGACTGCGCATCGCGGGCACGCCAGACTTTGGACATGCTGCCGCTTCCGGCCTGCCCGATCTTCTGAAACCGCTTGTCGACATCGGTTTTGACAACCTTCGGCTTCTTCTGAAACAGCTTCTTGAGAAAGTCCATCGCGGGCGACTCGCAGAGGCAGAGCTGGCTCAGGGAAGTGGCAACGCAAAAAACGGGAATGCTCAGGCGGGCGTTGAAACGTCTGTTCGATCGGTCATGAAACGGACGCTGAGGCGTGCCGTCTGATTTCGCACCTCAGCCGCAGACGCTTCAGCACTTATACACCGCAGTAGTCGATGATTCGGGCGATCTCACTGCGGAGATTGTGCCGATGAACGATGCGATCAACGAAGCCGTACTCCAGCAGGAACTCGCTGGTCTGGAAGCCGGGCGGCAGCTCTTCATTGACGGTCGCCTTGACGACTCGCGGACCGGCAAACCCGATCAACGCTCTGGGTTCCGCCAGAATGATGTCGCCGAGCGCTGCGAAACTCGCGGCCACACCGCCCATCGTCGGATTGGTCAGGACGGAGATGTACAGACCGCCGGCTTTGCGGAACTTTGCCAGTGCGGCGGAGGTCTTGCCCATCTGCATCAGCGAGAGGATGCCTTCGTGCATGCGGGCTCCGCCGCCGGATCCGCTGAGGATGACCAGTGGCAGTTTCATTTCGGTCGCCGCTTCGATCGCTCGTGTCAGCTTTTCACCGACGACCGAGCCCATGCTGCCCATGATGAAACTCGAATCCGTCAGCGCGAAGACAAGCGGTCGACCGCGCATGTAACCCTTGCCGGCCATGCAGGCTTCCGAAAGTCCCGTCCGCTTCTGCTCAGCCTTGACTCGTTCCGCGTAAGGTTTCTTGTCCACGAATCCAAGCGGATCAGCGGGCTGCAGTTCGGTAAACCATTCCTCGAACGAGTCCGTGTCGAGCAGCTGTTGAACCCGGGCTTGGCCAGGCACCGTGAAATGATGGTCACATTCGGGGCAGACGTTCTGGTTCTCGTCGACTGAACGTTGAAAGACGGTCGCTTTGCAGCCGGGACATTGCGTCCACAAGCCTTCCGGAACGCCGCGTTTCGCGGTTCTGGTGGCCTGCTGCCACGATTCCACATCCGGCTTCGCCCGACTCATTCCAGTACCCGTCTGTTTGCTGAGAGTCCGCAGTTGCTGTGTCTCTGACGATAACCGCCTGGCGGAGCGGCGCAGGTCGAGTTGACCCGAAAGGCCTACTCGTCGCCGCCGTCAGCGTCGGCTGCAGTGGTGATCGGGATCAGGTGGCTGCTGCCCACGCGATGTCCGTTCGATCCACTGGTTTCGATGACTTCCACGAGGTTGTCTTCGCAGCAGCCGAACAGGGATCCGCACAGGTCGTCCGGAGTCTGACCGCGAAGGGTGAAGCTTACGAGACTCGCGAAAGGCTCGGAAGCAACGACGGCAAAGCAGCCGTACTTCTTCAGCGGCTTCTTGAGCACCCCGGCGAGCCGTTCCAGCGCATCGGTGGTTGTTTCCCCATTGGGCGGGCAGACCGTTTCCGGAGCCTCCTCCCACTGGCGAAAGACCGACGGGAATTTCCGCCGCACTTCGTCGACGCTCAGTCCCTGCCACAACCCCTGGTCGAGGTTCCGCAGGTCGTCGCGTGCCTTGTGCTTGACGCCGAGAGTGCTGGCAATTGCCGCAGCGACGGAAGCGCATGGTTCACTCGATCCGGACAGGACGGCCTCGACCGGTTGATCGCGCAGTGCTGCAATGACTTTCGTCAATTGCGACTGGCCCCGGTCATTCAAAGGCAGTTCGAGAGAACCCTGAATTCGCTTCTGATCGTCAAAGTCAGTACACCCTGGGCGAACCAGAACGACTGTGGACATCAACTTGTCTCGTTACAGGGAAGAGCTGGCCGGGTGACTCCCCAACTGAGCCAGCTCGTGCATGGCGGTGCCGTAATCGCTTTCGTCGAAAATGGCACTGCCGACCACAAACAGTTCGGCTCCCGCCGCGGCACAGTCAGCAATGGTCGCAGGACCAATGCCGCCGTCCACCGAGAGCACCGTCTCCGGAGGAGTCAGTTCACGAAGACGCCGCAGCTTATCCAGTGCGGTGGGAATGAATTTCTGCCCGCCGAAACCCGGCTCAACGCTCATCACGAGCACCAGGTCGCAGTCCGGTAGAAACTGCTCGATCGCTTCGACGGGCGTGCCGGGATTGATGGCCAGTCCGGCCAGTCGTTCGGCGTCGCGAATCCGTCGCAGCAGCGGTCCGGCATCCGGCACCGCCTCGTAGTGAAACGTGATGGCCTCGCAGCCAGCCTTGAGGTACTCGTCGAGGTACCGGCCCGGCTCGGAAATCATCAGGTGAGCATCGAAGATCGCGTCCGTCATGGGACGCAGCCGCTCGATCACCATCGGTCCGTAGGACAGGTTCGGCACAAAGTGACCGTCCATCACGTCGAGATGCAGGACGGCGGAATCGGCCGCGTCCAGCAGTTCAATCTCCCGGTGCAGATTGCCGAAGTCGCACTTCAGCATCGAGGGAGCGATGATCGGAATCCGGCTTCGCAGCCTGTCGAGTATCGCCGAACGGCTCATGGGCGAAGGTGCCCCGTTGAATTCAGAACGGTTGCCCCGGCGCGGGAACTGCCGGGAAGAAGTCGGACATTGAACCCAAACCGGGCTTCGCAATCAATTCCGAAGTGGAATTCGGTGATCGGACTCTCATATTCCGATTCGTTGATACTGGAATCCTGGCGGCTCAGCAGCGACAAATCCGGACCCAACCTGTCAAACGTGCCGCAATCCGACCGGTGGCTGTGGTCGAGTGCAGCGAGCCCACAGTGGCCCCTGTAGCTACGGTCGCCAGACCGTGGTTTGAGAGACCGTGGTTGAGAAATTGGAACGTTGCCCATCCACGCTCTGGCGAGCGTAGCTACGTCTGCTCAGCCACCTGGCGAGCGTAGCTGCGTCTGCTTCCCTCTTTGTCACTCTGGAATCTGACATGAGACGGCCTTCTTCCTCGTTCACCGTATCCGTCGTCGGATTGTTGATTCTCCTGGGAGCGAGTTTTCGAACAGCAGCCGGTGCCGATCCCGTCTCGCACGAGCAGGCTCGGCAGACGCTGCAGAAGGCTGTCAGCTTCTTCAGAAATGACGTCTCGGCGTCGGGGGCGTACCTCTGGCAGTACAGCGCCGATCTGAAACTGCGCGAGGGCGAGAATGCCGCGACCTCAACGCAAGCCTGGGTGCAGCCTCCGGGGACGCCAACCGTTGGCGAAGCGCTGCTCGAAGCTCATCTGCTCTGCGGCGAACCATTTCTGCTCGACGCGGCGACGGCGGCGGGCCATGCACTCGCGCAGACGCAGCTTGTGTCCGGCGGCTGGGATTACCGGCTCGAATTCGATCCGCCGAAACGCTCCGGCTGGCAGTTCCTCGTCGATGTGCAGGCGGGGGCGAATCGATCCTCGAAGGCGAAGAACGTCACGACGCTCGACGACGACAACACTCAGTCGGCACTGCGGTTTCTGATGAAGCTCGACACGGTGCTCGAACGCCGTGACCAGACCATCCACTCCTGCGTCGAGTACGCGCTCGCGTCGCTGCTGAAAGCGCAATACCCAAACGGTGCGTGGCCGCAGCGATTTTCCGAGCCGCCCAACGCCGCCGACTTTCCTGTCTTGAAAGCGTCGTACCCGGAGACCTGGCCGCGCGAGCATCCGAAGCTCGATTACCGCAGCTATTACACGTTCAACGACAACACGATTGCCGACGTTATCGACACGATGTTTCTTGCGGCGGAACTGTACGACGCTCCGCGATACGCGGCGGCGGCTGAGCGGGCTGGCGACTTCATCATCCTCGCCCAGATGCCCGAGCCGCAGCCGGCCTGGGCTCAGCAGTACAACGCGAACATGCAGCCCGCGTGGGCGCGGCGTTTCGAGCCTGCCTCAGTCACCGGCGGCGAATCTCAGGGTGTCATCCGGATTCTGATGACGATCTACCGGCACACGGGCAAGGAGAAGTACCTCGCCCCGATTCCGAAGGCACTCGACTACCTGGAACGCTCGCAGCTTCCCGACGGTCGCCTCGCTCGCTTTTACGAGCTGAAGACGAACCGCCCACTCTACTTCACGAAAAAGTACGAACTGACTTACGACGACGGTGACCTGCCGACGCACTACGGTTTTCAGGTCAGCTCCAACGTGAAGCCGCTGCGGCAGCAGTTCGAGAAGATGCTCAGAGAGACGTCCGGTTCGACCCCCCTGTGGACGACGCAGCGCCGCAAACCCGGCAACAGCAACTCGCTGCGTCACGATGTCAGGCAACTCGTTGACTCGATGGACGCCCGCGGCGCGTGGCTCGAAGACGGCCAGCTCAAAGCTGCTGACAGTGACAGCTCGCAGCAGATCATCACAACGAAGACCTTCATCCGTAACATCCGGACGCTGAGCCGCTATCTCGCCGCGACGAAATAGCGCCCGCCACACTGCGGGAGACACCAGGGTCGGAAGCAAACCCTGCGCGATCAATCTGCGGCGCAAAAAAGAACCCGGCCTCGATCAACCATCGAGGCCGGGTTTCTTTCGTGATGGTCGCCGACGCCGGGCCGGCTCAAACAACCGCAGACTACTGTCGCGGAACAACCGGGAAGAACCCGGCACCGCCACGTTTTCCAAACGGTTCAATCCGCAGTGGGTCGATTGTTCCGAGGCTGGATCCGCCAATCAGGCCAGCGAAGCGCCCATAGTTGCCTGCGTCCTGAGCCTTGAAGTTGTCTGGAACAAAGTTGTCGAACATGCTGCCGAGGCCAAAGACGGCGACATCCAGACGCGTGAAGTCGGTGGAGTGTTCCGCAAATGATTGAATGATCATCTGCCACTTCCGCAGGTCTGTTTGGGCTGTTGTAGAGTCTCCGGACTCGGGAACGTTGACTAACTCGACGTCACCGATTGGGGGATTGGTTCCAACTCCGTTACCAGCCGTTCCGCTGCCATCAAGGTCAAACAGCGGGCCTCGCTGCGGACGGCGAGAACGGTCGAATCGCTCCTGAAGTGTGTTGGGATCGACTCCGATCGTCTGAGCATCAAAGAAGTCACCAATCTCAAAGAGTTGTTCTTCCAGAAACGCACGACCGATGTACTGAGTGAACGGATTGTCGGGTTCCCCGAAAATTGTCTGCTGATTGCGAAAGAATGCACGATCCTCGTCGGTCGAGCCGGGGATCGGATTGTTATTGGAGAACTGCAGCGGCAGTTCGTTGTCTTCAGTCCAAAGCAGCGGAAGTGTCTGTCGTCCGAGGTAATCCGTGCCTTGCAGGTTTGCCTGATCGCGAAGTCGATCGAGGTGGAAGTGGGAGTCTGAGTTTGAGAATCCAGCCTGCCGGACCAGGCGATCAGCCCCGCGAGTGGAGCCGAAATTAAAGCCAGCGACATCGTTGAATGCGTTTTGAACGAGCGGGTCAAGGGGAGCAAAGGGCGCTTGTCCTGGCATCCAGATGTTGTTGATGTCCTCGAAATCCCGTTGGTAGGTAATTGGCTGGCCAGTTGTTCGCAGAGAAGCGGCGAGGCCTGGGGTGAAGCCTGTCATTGCTTCGCGGATCGACTGGTAAGTCATCAGGACTCGCTCGAATCGAGCCGGATCCCCTTGCCGGTCAAACCGAATGACTCGGTAAACAGGGACGCCGTTCATTGCTATGGCGTTGGCTGGCGTCCCGAACGTTGCTTCAGCCTCCAGCATCTGATTCGTGCCGTCGTCATCCCTCAGAATTTGTAGCACTTCGGCGACAAAGCCCGTGGGTGTCGACAGCGTCGCGTCTCCCACATAGACAAAGTCCCCTGGGTTTACCTGGCCTTCCAGATTCGGCAGTGAAGCATCGTCGAAATCCAGCTGAACCATACCGGTCGTTGCATTGATGGTGACGTCAGCCAGACCAGACAGAGGAACAGATCCTGTGACGGCGACGTCACGGGGCGTTCCGGGGTTTCCAAACACGCTGTTGAACTGCGAATTACTTCCGGTAAGGATGTCTTCGCGGTTGGCCTGCAGGAACTGAATGGCCAGTTCGACCTGCTGCAGGGCCGCCATGTGATTGCGGATGACGCTCTTAGCGGCTTCGGTCAGCCGTGGATCGTTGATGCTCTGTTCGGTGACAGCCTCAATGAGGCTCAGACGCTGCGGATCAAGAGCAGTACCAAAGAGGAACTGAACTTCCGGCAGATCGATACTCTGCATCCGCGTGGGGATATCTGGCCGACCGTTTGGATCATTGAAGTCCGGAGCCGGGTTGCTGACGTCAGCGGGTGTTTGAGCGTGAGCGGGCAGTTGAAGGCTCAGCGCGACTGCGAAAGCGGTCAGGACACAGAAAAGTTGCCGCATGGGGTCACCTGGTCTGATCTGAGTAGGACGCCCGGCTGAAGAGCCGCGGGCTGGTGTGAGAGCTGATCCGTGCCCTGAAGTCTACACGTCAAAACGGAAATCTACCGATGGCTCGTTCCCGCCGTCAAAGAGAAAACGCACTTCGGGAGGCGGCTGCCTGACTTACGTGACAGCCGATCCTGACAATTCCGCAGTTCATCGGCTGGCCTCGGATGGCGATCGTGCCTTCCGGCAACGCGCTGTCATCCCGCAACCTATTCATCGACCGGCAGGCCGCAGGCTCGCAACAGAGTCTCCTGAACGGTCAGATCGTGGTTGTAGCTGTATTCGTTATCTTTCTCGCCGCGAACGATTTTCGCCAGGTCGGCGGCGTCGCCGACATACCGCGGATAGCTCCCGAACTCGATCGTCTGGTAGCCGCGTTTGTATTTGCCCCGGTTGGTCGAAAAGGCCACGCGAACATTCGGACGGTCCAGCGGTTCGATGTGCAGCGTGCCTTCCGTTCCGCAGACAACAAAGTGCCGCCGGGCAAAGCCTTCGACCTCCAGCGCCGACGATTTCACCGTCGCGATGGCTTTTGGGTATTCGAGTGTCGCCAGCATGTTGTCCAGCAGGCCGTCGTCTTCCTTCCCGGCGTGCTGCGAGAATCCGTGAACGACGGTCGGCCTGCCGAGCACTCCGATGGCCAGATCCATGATGTGGCAGCCGAGTTCAAACATAATGCCGCCGGGATACTCAGCCAGCCCGCGACGCGCCGCCGCCGGGACAACCTTGCTCATCACCGTGTGAACCTCGAACGGTTCGCCCAGCCAGCCCTTCTTCAGAAAGTCCCGCATCAGCAGCACGGCAGGACTGAAGCGGTACATGTACCCCATCTGCACCGCCAGGTGCTTCCTGGACGCCTCGTCGAGAATCCGCTTGAACTGCGGCAGTGACTCGCCCGCCGGCTTGTCGAGATGAATGTGCTTGCCGGCCGCGATGCAGACCTCGGCATTGTCAAGCAGATCGCGAACCGGCGTCTCGACACCCACGACCTGCAGCCCCGGTATGTTGAGCAGCTCTTCGCGCGTCATCCGCTTCAGATCGCGGTATTCGTCACTGTCCTTCACCCGCTGCCACTGAGCATCGTCCGGCTCGACAACGCCCACGACTTCGTAGTCCTCAGACCGACGGTACACGCCAATCTTGTTCGCGTGAGCGTGACTCGTGCCGAGCTGTCCGTATCTGATCCGACTCATGAGGTCTCACTTTTCAGTTCTTCTGGTCGCACAATGCAGGCAGGCTGAGGCAAGGTGCCGAGGTCACCCTCGAAGACTGCTCAAGAGAACAAGAGCAACAGTGACATCATGCCAAAGTCGTTCGGTTCTGCCGCAGCGGCTTCAGCCCTGGCGGCTTCGGCCTTAAGAATGATCAGCCTGGCAAGCTCATCCGGCGAGTCGTTCTTCAGATGCTGCAGGAACGCATACGGATATCCCCGAAACAGTTTAATGACATCTTCGCGATCGGCCTTCTTCAGCTTCTGAATGTCCGCGTAATTGAGCTGTGCCGTCAGCAACTCCAGATGGCCGCTTTCTCTCAAACCGTTGTAGAGTTGCAGTCCGAATGGTTGTTCGTCGTTCATCTTCTGCCCGGCTTCGTGAAGGGTTCTGATCGATCTGGAAACTGTCGCACCGAACCGGCTCGACGTCGCAAACCGGCATGAAACGCAAACATCAACGTGTGGATTACCAAAGCAGGTTGGCAGAGGGAAACCCGGCTCGCAATAATCGCTGCCGATGCGACCGCATCTCCCTCCGTGTTTCCCGCCTGTTCGACTCCTCACTCCTTCCGGAGTCCTCGCCATGCGTTGTTCTCTGCGATCGTTCTGTGCCGCTGGTGCATATCTCTTTGCGCTCCCGTCATTCTGCCTGGCCGCCGTCGATGTTGTGCCGTCGACGGTCGAGCTGCGGGGCAACTTCGATCAGGTGCAGCTTGTCGTGCGTGATCGCTCCGGCGAGCAGGTCACGGACGAGTCGACCGACCTGACGCACGCGGCGAGGTACGAGTCGTCCGACGCCAACATTGTCACCGTCAGCGAGACTGGATTGCTGCGGGCGGTCAGCAACGGCGAGGCGAAGATTCGCGTTGTTTCCGGCGACCAGACACGCGACGTGACGGTCAAGGTGGATGGCGTCAGCGAGCAGCCGTCGCTCGATTTCATCCGCGACATTCAACCGATTCTCAGCAAAGCAGGCTGCAACATGGGCGCCTGCCATGCTCAGCAGCACGGCAAGGGCGGCTTTAAGCTGTCCGTCTTCGGATTCGAGCCGCAGGCTGATCGCGACGCGATCGTTCGCGACCGGCTGCAGCGGCGAGCGAACCTGGTCGCGCCGGAAGACAGCCTGTTTCTGCTGAAGCCGACGATGGCCGTGCCTCACGGTGGCGGGAAGCGGTTGGCCAAAGGCTCCGTGCCGTGGCAGATCCTCGTTGCCTGGCTGAAGAACGGGGCACCGGGGCCCGTGAAAGAACCCGTGAAAGTCACTGCAGTCAACGTGTACCCGAAGCAGCGGGTCGGGCAGGCCGGGCTGACACAGCAGCTCCGAGTGGAAGCGACCTATTCAGACGGCACAACTCGCGACGTCACTCAGTGGACGCGTTTCGATTCGATGGACGAAGCCCTGCTCGACGTCGACGAGAACGGGCACGTCAGTTCGCTGGCCGCCGGACAGGCCGCGGTGATGGCTCGCTTTGAAGGTCAGGCGGCGATCTCGCTGTTCGTCATGCCGTATCGCGAATCGATCGAGCTGGCCGGTTGGCAGAACAACAATTTCGTCGACGAACTGGCCGTCAAGAAGTTTCGCGAGCTGGGCATCGAGCCCTCGCCGCTCAGCGACGACGCGACGTTTATCCGCCGGGCGTACCTCGACGCGACGGGCACGCTGCCGACGGTCGACCAGACAAAGGCGTTCCTGGCATCGGAGGCTCCCGACAAACGCAGCCAGCTGATCGACGAACTGCTCGGCCTGACCGGTGACCCGGAACGTGACATCCACAACGACGATTACGCAGCCTACTGGACGCTGAAGTGGTCTGACCTGATCCGCAACACCAGCAACGGCAACTCGGTCGAGCAGGCCATGTGGGCGATGCACAACTGGATGAAGGAGTCGTTCCGCACCAATCGACCGTTCGACCGGTTCGTGCGGGAAATGGTCACGGCCAAGGGCTCGATCTACTCGAACGGCCCGGCGAACTACTTCCGCATCTTCCGCAGCTCGACAGACCTGACCGAAGCGACGGCGCAGTTGTTCCTTGGCGTGCGACTCGAATGTGCGAAGTGCCATCATCACCCGTTCGAGAAATACGGGCAGGAAAACTACTACGGCTTCGCTGCGTTCTTCGCGCGTGTCGGCACGAAGAACAGCGAGGAGTTTGGGCTGTTCGGTCGCGAGTCTGTCGTCATCGTCAAGACGTCCGGCGAAGTCTCGCACCCGAAAACGCGGCAGCGCATGGAGCCGACGCCGCTCGAAGGCGACCCGCGAAACCACGATCTCGACCGCCGCATCGCTCTCGCCGAATGGCTCGCCAGCCCCGACAACGATTACTTCGCGAAGAACATCGTCAACCGCTACGTCGGGTACTTGCTGGGGCGCGGCCTCGTCGAACCGATCGACGATCTGCGTTCAACCAACCCGCCGACCAATCCCGAACTGATGGATGCTCTGGCGGCACACTTCGTCGAGAGCGGCTTCGATCTGAAGCAACTGCTCAAGGCGATCATGACCTCGCGACTGTACCAGCTTTCGTCGCAGCCGACCGAGCAGAACGCGAGCGACACTCGCTTCTACAGCCACTATCTGGTCAAGCGGCTGCCTGCCGAACCACTGCTCGATTCGATCGACCAGGTCACCGAATCACGCACGAAGTTTCAGAACCTGCCGCTGGGCACGCGAGCGATCGAGCTGCCCGACGCCGAGTACCCGAACTATTTCCTGAACACGTTCGCTAAGCCACGCCGCGCCAGCGTCTGCGAATGTGAACGGGCACCGGATGAGAATCTCGCTCAGGCTCTGCACACGCTCAACGGCGACACGCTGACGACGAAGCTCTCTGATAAGAAGGGCCGCATTGCGCGGCTGATCGAGGAGAAAAAGCCGGTCGATGAGATTGTCACCGAGCTGTACCTCGCCTCCCTGTGCCGCGCCCCGAGCGACGCCGAACTGGCCGTCAGCCGCGAATACGTCCAGGAGTCGCCGTCCCCGCAGGAAGGCTACGAAGACCTGCTCTGGGGCCTGATGAACTCGAAGTATTTCCTGTTCGTGCATTGAGCCGCTGTCTCATTGATCGCCCAGCCGCAGCCGCCGGGCTTCTTCCAACTCGTCCCGACGCTTTGCTTCACATCCTTCCTGAAGAAGGTCGACCGCGAGGCACGAGCGGTCGGGGAGGGCGTCTCGCTGGTTTGGTCGACTCAGAAATCAGTCCGCTGCAATCCCTCCCCGCGGCTGAGACCGCGACCCTCCCAGAGGAAGAGTGAGGACGAAGAACTCGTTTCCATGCTCTGCGCAGGGACGAGGTACGTCGAGCTGCCGGGTTCGGCGGAAAAATTCGCTATCGGCGCGAAACGCGTTTTGTCGATACAAACCCAATCCACCCTTCCAGCCGTCGCTCGGCGGTCCCGCCTGGAACTGCGTTTTTCAACTCCCCATCCCACATTCTGTCGGGCTCGGTGCGCGTGCGCATCGTGAGATTCCGGTGAAAGGATTCACCATGCAGCGCAGACATTTTCTGGGTCTGATGGGCGGCGGTCTGGCCGTCGTGCCGTTGACTCTGGCCGGGTGCCGCGGGCACCAGCACGCTCACATTCTCGACGACAATGACGACGACCTGGTCGGCAGCCACGCAGCCGGAGCGGCGACGTTCAGCCCGCTCGTCGCCGAAGCCACCGACAAACTGCTCGGCCAGGAAATGGCCGGCATTCAGCAGGTCAGCCTCAACGAAGGCGCCGTCCAGCCGAAACGCATCTGCTTTTTCGGCATCGAAAACGATAGTGCCGAGGAACTCGGCGACTTCCGCGAGCAGCTCTTTGAGATCATCAATCAGCGCATCGTCGAAGCGATGGCGTTCGACATGATCGCCCGCGAGTACGCCACCGCCGGACTCCGCGAAGCCGGCCTGCGACCGGATCAGCTCTACCTGCCAAACAATCAGCGGCTGTTCGCCGAGGTCATGGAGAAGCAGGGGCAGATCTTCGACTACATCCTGTTCGCCAAGCTGACATCCGGCACGACGGTCAGCAACAAGGACGACCGGCAGCGCGATTACCTGCTGACCCTGAAGCTGATCAACATCAGCAACGGTCGCATGACCAGCCAGCAGGCGAAGATCCGCAAGGGCTACCACAAGTCCGTCATTGGCCGGGCGATGAAGTACTGATGGATAACGCCAGGCGAAGTGTCTCGCTGCTGTCGACCGTCAGTAGGGTGCGTGGAGCGCAGCGCAACGCACCAATGGCTGAACGGTCGGTGCGTTGCGCTGCGCTTCACGCACCCTACGGCCTTTTGATCATCGCGGCCTGCCTGCTCGTGGTTTGTGGTTCGGGCTGCGCGACGTACGCAAATCGACTCGCGTCGGTGCGGGACGCGTTCTACGCGGGGAAGCTCGACACGGCTCGCAGCCGTCTCGACAAAGAGATCAAGCGGCGAAAATCTGATGCTGACGTCCTGCGTCTCGAACATGCGCTGGTCGACCTCGTCGATGGTCGACCGAAAGACGCGGAGCAGACGCTGCGCGTTGTTCGTGACCAGTTCGACTTCCTCGAACAGAAGGACATCGGCGAGTCGATTCTGTCGACAGTGACCGACGACAACCGGCTGGCATACGCGGGCGAGGATTACGAGAAGATTCTCATCCGCTGCTTCCTGTCGCTGTCGAACCTGATGCACCACGGGGGCGATGCCTCGGCGTACGCTCTGCAGGTTGGTGAGAAGCAGCGGCAGATCATTGATCGCGGAGTCGACAAGGACGGCAGCAACCCGAAGCTCAGCTACAAACGAGTGGCTCTGGGAGCGTACATTCACGCGGCGATTCAGGAAGCCACGCACGTCAACTACGACGAAGCGGCGCGGTCAATTCAGCTGGTCGCGAACTGGGAACCACAGTTCGATCCCGCGAGCGATGACCTCAAACGAGTGACCGAAGGACAGCACTCTCAGAAGGGCAATGGCGTTGTTTACGTCTTCGGGCTCGTCGGTCGGGGGCCTTACAAGGAAGAGCGGATCGAGGAACCGACGTCCGCAGCGCTGCTGATTGCCGACCGCATTCTGACGGCGACATCGAAGCACAGCCTGCCGCCGACGATTGCTCCGATCAAAGTCCCGGTTGTCGTCCGCAGCCAGAATCGGATCCGCAGTCTCGGCGTTTCCATTGATGGTCAGCTGCGGGGACAGACGGAGACGATCACCGACATCGGACAGCTCGCCGTCGATCAGTACCAGGCGGTGTTTCCTCGCGTGATGGCCCGCGCCGTTGTTCGGCGAGTGGTCAAAAAGGGGGCCGTCTACGCGACGAAGGAGATCGCGAATATTGATCACCCGGCGGCAGCGCTCGCGATGGACCTCGCCGGAGTTGCCTGGGAAGCCACCGAGTCGGCGGACACTCGCTGCTGGGGCCTGCTGCCGGATCAGATTCAGGTCCTGCGTCTTGAACTCCCTGCTGGCGAGCATCAGCTCTCACTGACACCCCAGAGTGCTCGCGGCGCGTTCGGCCAGGCAGCAGATCACACCATCCTCGTGGAAGACGGTCGCAACACCTACGTGATGGCCTGCTTCCCCGACGACGAACTCGTCGGCGAGGTCCTCGTCAGCAGCAGCGAGATTCGGCTGGACTGATGAGCGACCGCTCACTCGTTTCGCCGACGCTTGCGTCGCGGACGGGATGCTTTGAGGCGTTCGAGTTCTTGAAACAGCGGGAGCCAATAGGCTCGATCTGCTTCGCGTTCGGCGTATTCCTCATCGCGGAGCAGACGCTCGACAATGACCGGATCGCCATCGCGCGCCTCGGCAATCAACGGACGCTCCTTGACAAGACGATCAGCGGCGTCAGGAAAGTTTCACACCATCTCGCGAAGTAGTGCGGGAGTTCGCAACTCTCGCAGCCAGAAACCAACGCGTTCAGGTGTAGGTTCGTCGGCAAACATCTGGTAATGCGCTTCGAGCAACCTGCGCAGCATCGGCCAGTCTTTGTCACGCTGAGTCTTTTTCGCCTGCACCAGATCCTGAAAAGCAAGCACCTCGACTGGTCCGGCGTCCGTTAAATTGAGCTGCGCCGTACAGCACGCATGCCTGGCCGCCCATCAGCAGACTGCGAACTCCATTCGTCCGCATCGTAGAAAGGACTTTGAGAATCGGGTTCGGGGTCAAGCGTTCCTCCCAGCGCAAGGTACG